>Ga0222636_1000037_pt1 | contig 87775 bp, 70 predicted proteins | sample AntAcemetagen141_FD_179811 | JGI IMG/M metagenome (GOLD analysis project Ga0222636, IMG submission 179811) | Saline water microbial communities from Ace Lake, Antarctica - #141 | ecosystem: Environmental > Aquatic > Non-marine Saline and Alkaline > Saline | place: Antarctica: Ace Lake...
AAAGACCCAAGAATTCCAGCAATGAGAGGTATTATGATGGCTCGTAAAAAACCCTTAACTGTTGTTGAACCGGTAAGTGCTGAGGAAAGAACTTCATTTGAAAGTTTTGAATTACCTCCTCCAAAAGCTGCCTGTAAAATGGTTGATGAAGAAAATGCAAAAGAGCTGATTACATTGTTGCATGAAGAAGCTAAGGTCTTATAACTTACTCAATTAAAATACTAAAAAACATAAAAGATGTCAATATTAATATATACAGAGAACTGGGATGGCAAATTTAAGAAACTGAGCTTTGAATTAGTTTCATATGCCGCTGCTATTGCCAAAGAAGTGGGAACTACAGTTACTGCCATATCAATAGGTAAAGTATCAGAAGATGCATTAAAATCATTAGGTAACTATGGTGCTAACAAAATACTTAACCTGGCTGATGAAAAATATAATTCACTTGATAATAAAGCTGTTTCTTCCGCAGTTAGTTTAGCTGCAAAAGAGGAAGATGCAAAGGTTGTGCTTTTTGCGCAAACAAATCTTGGAAAAGCAATAGCACCAAGAGTATCAGTTAAATTAAATGCAGGGTTAGTTTCTGGAGTTACCGCATTGCCAGTAAGCTATGATCCATTTATTGTAAAGAAGAAAGTGTTTACGGGTAAAGCATTTGCAAATGTAAAATTTGACACTGATGTAAAAGTGATTACACTATCGCAAAATTCATATGAACTTGTTGAAACTGAAAATAACGTAGTTATTGAAGCATTTAATCCTGTAGTAGATGATAGTTATTTTACCACAACTGTGTTGGAGACTAATAAAGTTACCGGTAAAGTACTTTTAACAGATGCTGAGATAGTAGTGTCTGGGGGGCGTGGGTTAAAAAGCGGTGATAACTGGGGCGGTTTAGAAGAGATGGCAGATTTGCTTGGTGCTGGACTTGCTTGTTCAAGACCTGTTTCGGATGAAGGCTGGCGATCACATAACGAACATGTTGGACAAACAGGTAAAATTATATCCCCAAACTTATATTTTGCACTAGGAATTTCAGGTGCCATTCAACATTTAGGAGGTGTTAGTTCATCAAAAGTAATTGTTGCTGTAAATAAAGATGCTGAAGCACCGATTTTTGAAGCTGCAGATTATGGTATAATTGGAGATGTAAACAAGGTTATTCCACAATTTATTGAAGAAATAAAAGAAATGAAAGCTTAATTTTTTATTGTTCTATAATTATTTGAAAAAACCTGACTGCGATTATGGTCAGGTTTTTTTTTTGAGTAAATTTGACAACTCTAAAAATTTGTTCCATGATTAAAGTATATCACAACCCACGATGTAAAAAATCACGAGCCGGACTACAATACGTTCAAGAACACACTGATGATTTTGAGATTGTTGAATATTTGAAAAACCCGATTGATGTAGGCGAACTCAATAATCTTTTAATTAAGCTAAACAAAAAACCTTGTGATATTATTCGAACTCAGGAAGCTATCTATAAATCTGACTTTAAGGGAAAGAATTTTACTGACGAAGAATGGGTAAAGATTATGGTTGAGAACCCAAAACTTATCAAGCGCCCGATAGTTGTTAGAGATAATAAAGCAGTTTGGGGCGATCCGGCAGAAGAATTATCAGTTCTGTTTTAATTAGTTTGATTTTGAAAAATATCGTAAAAATTTAAAAATAAAAGTGATAATTATTAGAGAATGTTAGTATGTGCAAATAAGTAAAATAACTTTTGATACTAATTTACACATTCAATCATTCAATCATTCAATCGTTTCAGCATTTAATCATTAATAATAAAACAATGAAATACAGAATTGAACACGACACAATGGGTAATGTAGAAGTTCCTGCAGATAAATATTGGGGAGCCCAAACTCAAAGGTCAAAAATGAATTTTGAGATTGGACCAGAAGGTTCGATGCCAAAAGAAATTATTTATGCATTTGCATATTTGAAAAAAGCTGCTGCACTAGCAAATACTGAACTCGGAGTTCTTTCAAAGGAACGAGCTGAATTAATTGGAAAAACAGCCGATGAAATACTTGAAGGTAAACTCGAAGGTAATTTTCCGCTAGTAATTTGGCAAACAGGGTCAGGTACACAATCGAATATGAACATGAATGAAGTTATTGCAAACAGAGGTCATGTAATTAACGGCGGAACCCTTGATGATAAAGATAAATTTCTACACCCTAACGATGATGTTAACAAATCACAATCGTCAAACGACACCTTTCCAACAGCTATGCATATTGCTGCATATAAGGTAATTGCTGAAACTACTATTCCCGGTGTTGAAATGCTCAGAGACGCTTTGGCTGAAAAAGCTGAGGCGTTTAAAGATATTGTAAAAACCGGCCGCACTCACCTTATGGATGCTACACCACTTACTCTGGGTCAGGAATTTTCGGGTTACGTTACTCAGTTAAATTTTGGATTAAATGCTCTTTCTAATACTCTTCCTCATCTAACAGAACTTGCACTTGGTGGAACTGCTGTTGGAACAGGATTGAATACTCCAAAGAATTATGATGTTCTTGTAGCTTCAAAAATAGCTTCATTAACAGGGTTTCCTTTTATAACAGCTCAAAATAAATTCGAAGCATTGTCTGCCCATGATGCAATTGTTGAAGTTTCGGGTGCACTTAAGCAACTTGCTGTAAGCCTAATGCACATTGGAAATAACATTCGAGTGCTTGCATCTGGTCCACGATGTAGCATTGGCGAAATTCAATTACCAGCCAACGAGCCGGGATCTTCAATTATGCCGGGAAAAGTTAACCCCACGCAAAACGAGGCACTTACTATGGTTTGTGCCCAGGTTATTGGTAATGATGTTGCAATATCAGTTGGTGGTATGCAGGGGCATTTTCAATTAAATGTGTTCAAACCTGTTATGATTTCAAATTTATTGCAATCGGCAAGGTTATTGGGTGATGCATGTGTATCATTTACTAAAAATGCTGCTGTAGGTATTGAACCAAATTATAGCATTGTTCAGGAGAAATTGGAAAACTCACTTATGCTCGTAACGGCTCTTAACACTCATATTGGCTATGAGAAGGCAGCTAAGATTGCAAAAAAAGCCCATGCTGAAGGAACTACTTTACGTGAGGCAACTCTTGCGCTTGATTATCTTACCGATGAGAAATTTACTGAATTGGTTGATCCGACAAAGATGATATAGACTACTTATATATTTTATCTAAAATCCATAAAGAGTCCCAAAGAAGATAACAGATTCTATCTTCTTTGGGATTTTGTTTGTAGTATTAATTATTTATTTCTCTATTATTGAAGCTTGCTTCCAAATTATACTTCATTCTATTTCTTGTATATTTGTAATGAATTATCGTTTCCCCTTGGATAATGCTTAAGCAATTTAAGCCCTATTTTGGTGATTAATTGGTATAACTAATATATAACAAAATAATAGTTTAACATATCGTGATAAATAAGTCAACTAATACAAATACTGAATGTTAGAAAAAATAATAGATTTTAGTATTAAAAATAAGTTAATAGTAATTCTATTTACATTAACTATTGCTGTATTTGGTATATATGCCATTATAAAGATTCCAATTGGGGCAGTCCCTGATATTACAAATAATCAGGTTCAGGTAATTACAACTTCTGGTAATCTTTCAACACAGGAAATTGAGCAATTTATTACTACACCAATTGAATTGGAAATGGCTAATTTACCAGGTGTTCTGGAAATACGATCAGTTTCAAAATTTGGTTTATCTGTTGTAACAATTGTATTTGAAGATAACATCGGTACTTATTTACCTCGACAGTTGATTGCTGAAAAAATAAAAACTGCTTCTGCTAATATTCCCGAAGGATTTGGAACGCCTGAAATGGGACCTATTACAACAGGCTTAGGAGAAATATACCAATATATTATAGATGTAAAGCCTGGTTATGAAGATAGATATTCATCGATGGAGTTGCGAACAATACAGGACTGGATTGTAAAACGGCAACTGTCAGGAATTAATGGTGTTGTTGAGGTAAATAGCTGGGGTGGTCATCTTAAACAATACGAAGTAGCAATTGATCCTTTACGGATGCGTAGTTTGGGTATTACTTTGAAGGAAGTTTTTGATGCTCTTGAAGCAAATAATAGCATTTCTGGTGGATCATATATCGAAAAAACAAATCAAAGTTATTTTATTCGTGGCGATGGATTAGTGAAATCACTAAACGATATTGAAAATATTGTTGTAAAAAATAATAGTGGAATTCCAATATTGATATCTAATGTAGCTACTGTACATTTTGGGTACGCTAACAGGTTTGGTGCTATTACCGCTAATGGACAAGGAGAGAAAGTACTGGGGCAAATAATGATGCTTAAGGATGCAAACTCAAAATTAGTTATTAAAGAGGTAAAAAAACGTGTTGCTGAAGTTCAGAAAAACTTACCCGAAGGTATTTTTATTAATCCAATTCTTGAACGTAGCGAATTAATATCAAAAACCTCTTTCACTGTAGTTGAAAACTTGTTACTAGGATGTATTATTGTAATACTAATAGTTTTTCTGTTGTTAGGAAATGTTAGGTCGGCACTTGTAATTGCATCCATGATACCATTGGCTTTGCTATTCACATTGGGCATGATGTATGTTTTCGGTATCGATGCAAACCTTATGAGCCTGGGTGCTTTAGACTTTGGAATTATTATAGATGGTGCCGTAATTATTGTTGAGTATATTGCCATACGTATTACACTTAAGAAAGTTGAACTAGATGGTGAGGTTGGAGAGAAACGACAGTTCTTAATTGATAAGATTACTTTTAAAGGAGCTTCCAAAATGATGAATTCGGCAGTTTTCGGACAAGTTATTATCTTGATCGTCTTCATTCCTATTTTGTCTCTTCAAGGTGTTGAAGGAAAAATGTTTCATCCCATGGCATTGTCGTTTAGCTTTGCTATTATAGGCGCTATGATACTTGGGTTGACCTGGCTTCCGGTTGCTGCTTCTTTGTTTTTGAAGCCAGAGTTGAAACGTAAAAATGGTATTTCCGAATGGATAATGAATCTTGCTTACCGTTCTTATGCACCTGTAATTAAATGGGCATGCTGTAATAAAGGCTGGGTACTTGGTGCGGCTTTGGTGTCATTACTTTTAACAGGGTATGTTTTTTCAAAAATGGGTGGGGAATTTGTGCCTACTTTAGATGAGGGTGATTTTGTAATTCAGCCTGTTCTCAAAACAGGAACTTCTTTATCGAAGACTATTGAGATGTCCACAAAAATGGAGCAAATTCTCATTGAAAATTTCCCGGAAGTAGATCAAATTGTAAGCCGAATAGGGGCAGCAGAAGTTCCTACCGATCCAATGTCGATGGAAGAAATAGATGTAATAATAAAATTGAAACCCAAAGATGAGTGGGTTAATGCAAAATCAAAGGAAGAACTTGCTGATAAATTTAAAGAAGCTTTGTCAGTGCTTCCAGGTGTTGAGTACGAATTTACACAGCCTATCGAGATGAGGTTTAATGAATTAATTACTGGGGTGAGGGCTGATATTGCAATTAAAATATTTGGAGAGGATTTGGAATATCTGGATAGTAAGGCCAATGAAATAAAGAATCTTATTGAAGATGTTCCCGGAGCAGCTGATATCATACTTGAAAAAACAGTTGGGCTTCCACAAATGAATGTTAAGTATAATAGAAGCAAAATTGCTTATTATGGGTTGGACATCCAAACCTTAAATAGATATTTGGCAATGGCATTTGGTGGTGAAACTACTGGAAGTGTATTTGAAAAAGAGAAGCGTTTTGATTTAGTAGTTCGTCTGCAAAAACAAAATCGATTAGACATTGATAATATTCAACAACTTCAGGTTCCTTTGTCAAACGGGCAGCAAATTCCATTGAATGAAGTAGCAGAAATTGTTTTTACTGAAGGGCCTGCAAAAATCTCCCGTGAAAATACTCATCGCCGGGTAGTAGTTAGTGTAAATGTTAGAAACCGTGATTTACAATCAGTTGTTGAGGATATTAGGGCGAAAGTTGAAAAAAATATTTCATTGGAACCCGGTAATTACATTTCATACGGAGGTCAGTTTGAAAACTTAAGAAATGCTACAGACCGTTTAATGTTTGCCGTACCATTTGCTTTAATATTAATTTTTCTTTTCCTACACTTTGCATTTAAATCACTAAAAGATGCTGTAATGATTTTTACGGCTGTTCCTTTATCTACTGTAGGCGGTGTTTTCTTTCTTTGGATGCGTGGAATGCCATTCAGTGTATCAGCTGGCATTGGTTTTATTGCTTTGTTTGGAATTGCTGTACTAAATGGCATAGTACTAATTGAACATTTAAAAGACTTGAAAGAAAACGGCATGACTAATATGAGAGAACTTATATTTAAAGGAACTAAGGATCGCTTACGTCCGGTGATGCTTACAGCTGCAGCTGCTGCCATGGGGTTTTTACCAATGGCAATTTCTACGGGGGCAGGAGCTGAAGTGCAACGTCCGCTTGCTACAGTTGTAATTGGAGGATTGATAACATCTACAATGCTTACTATGATTGCCCTGCCTTTATTATTCGAGATATTTAATAATGTTACTGGAATTCAGCTTTGGCCATTGAGATTTAAAAGATCGAAAGCATTAACAATTAGTTTAATTTTTGTTCTTGTCGGATCTGTATCTTTTGCACAAACTAAAGAAATGACTCTGGATATTGCTGTTGAAACAGCTTTGCAAAATAATAAGGAACTCAAAGCCTATGCTTTGAAAGTAGAAGAAAGTGAAGCTCTTAAACATAACGGATTCTCTATTGACAAAACATTGGTCTACTACGAATTCGACCAAAATAATATTGCCGATAATGGTTACCCATTGAATGTATTTGGGATAGAACAAAATTTCAACTTCCCCACGGTGTATATGGCTCAGGGTAAGTTAAACAAAACCAATATTTCAATTGCTGAAGCTGAGTTTGCCCGTAAGAAAATATTGCTTACTAAAGATGTATCACAAGCATATTATGAAATCCAATATCTGTTGAATAAGAACAGTATTTATCATATAATCGACAGTTTGTATGGTAACTTCTACCGTAGTACAGAATTACGATATCAAGAAGGTGATATAAGCAATCTCGACTTGCTAAATGCAAAAGCTAAGCAGCAACAATTACGAATTTCTGTAAATAAACTAAAATATGACCTTGAAATTGCATATAGAAAATTACAAGCATTTATGCAATATGATAGTACCTTTATAGTACCTCGTCAAGAGTTGGCTTTAGTATCTGTTAATGAGGTTAATATTGAATCGGGGGCTGGTGCTCAAATCATGAAAATGCAAACTGAATATCAAAATGCCAGGCTAAAACTGGAGCGTAATCGACTGATGCCCGACCTTTCTTTAGGATATTTTGTAGGCTCTAATCAATATGCTGGGTCAAAAAATTATCAGGGAGTTCAATTTGGTTTAGGATTGCCATTATTTTTTGGAGAGCAGAAATCTATTATCAAAGCAAATAAAGTTGCTATCAGCATAAGAGAAAATTTGCAGGAACATTATTTATCCACCATCAAAGCAAAACACAATGAACTAAAAAGTAAGCTATTGAAATATCAGGAATCACTTGTTTTTTATAATACCTCAGGGAAACAATTAAGCGAAGAACTTATACGGTCATCGCAAAAAAGTTATCAGTTAGGGGAAATAGATTTCTTTGAGTTTGCCATGAGTATCGAAAATGCATTAACTCTTAATTTAGATTACATAGATAACCTGGCAAAATATAATCAGATTGCCCTTGAAATTAATTACTTAACAAAATAAAAAATAGATGAAACTATATAATACTATAAAGACAATGGCGGTGCTAATGGTTTTCATGTCAATTGGTTGTACAAATACTTCAAGTACCACAGAGGTTGCCATAACTGAACCAGATCACCTTATTTCAATTACGCAAAAACAATTTGAAGCCTATAGTATGAAAATTGGTGAAGTAACTTCACAGATTTTTGATGAGGAAGTAATATGCAATGGATATATTACTTCACCAACGAACGGAATGGCACAAATCAGTACACATATTTCTGGAATAGTTGAAACTATAAATTGTACTTTGGGTGATTACGTTAAAGAAGGACAAGTGCTTTCAACACTTTCCAGTAATAAACTTATTATACTTCAACAAAATTTTATTGAAACTTCGATTACGTTAAGTAGATTAAAATCAGAATATGAAAGAAGTAAGACTCTGTTAAAGGAAAATATTGGATCGAAAAAAGAGCTTATTGCTATCGAAAGCGAGTATAAAGCATTGGCAGCAAAATACAACTCATTAAAATTGCAATTGAAACTCCTTACACTAAATGTAAGCATAATTGAGGGGGGTGAATTTTATTCTGTATTTCCTATAACTGCCCCCATCGATGGTTATATCACAAACATTAATATCGTAATTGGACAAACTGTTGATCTACAAAAAAACTTAATCGAAATTGTTGATGTTAATAAACTTCAATTACAACTCTCAGTATTTGAAAGCGATGTAAAATATTTAAAAGTTGGACAAAATGTGGTTTTTATTTCTCCAGGTAATATTATTGATGAGCATAAAGCTATATTAGCTTCAATAGGGAAAACAGTAAATATGGAGTTGATGACAATTGTTTGCACTGCAAAAATTTTAGATGAAGACATGGGTAATTTTATAAATAATTCATTTGTTAAAGCAAGTATAATTGTTAGTCAGAAGGAAGTGCAAGCTATACCAAATGATGCCATTGTGAAATCGGGTGATGATTATTATGTTTTTATAGTAGAAAAAATGGATGGGCAAATATATTATCTTCAGAAAGTAAAAGTGGATATTGGTATTAGATCAAAGTATTTCACTGAAATTATTGATGGTGGTGATTTAACAAAAGTTTTAATAAGTGGTGTTTATAATTTATAATCGAGCTGAAATACTTGAAGTGTAAATAGTTTGAAACATCAAGATTTTAGGAAAATGGAAAAACCAATAATTGTGCAGAAGCATTCCTTAAAATTAGAAATGGAGACAGGTACATATATGTGGTGCTCCTGCGGGAGAAGTGAAAAACAACCCTTTTGTGATGGATCACATAGGGGAACTCATTTCAAACCCGAGAAAGTTGTAATTACTATTTGGATGGTATTTATTTCGTTGATTGACAATGTAATAAAACCAATGGTTATGGGGCGAAAAGCTCCTGCACCTACACTTGTAATTTTTTTGGGAGCAATTGGTGGGTTTATGTTAAATGGAATAATTGGATTATTTATTGGAGCGGTAATTCTTTCATTGGGATATAATATCTTTCATTGGTGGTTGCATATGAATGATGTAACAGAATAACGAAATTACAATGTTTATTCGTAACTAATAAATGAGAAATATTTGGTTTGCAAGTTTTTGTTTTGATACAAATAGTCTAGGAAATTAGTAAAAAGTTCTTGCCTTCAATAAAACCTCTTTGAGGTAAAAATTCTCGTATTTCTTCTCTGGCTTCAACCTGCTTTATGTAGGTAAGTACAAATATTTCTTCGGGTGAAGGAATATCCTGATAGTAGTGAACTTCATGGTCAAGCTGTCTTCCTCTTTTTGTATCAATATAGCAGCAAATTTCAATGCCGTACGATTCTAATAATTTTGCTCTTCTACGAGAGATTTTACTTGCTCCCCACACAGCAACTTTTGGGTGAAACGGATTATGTTTCTCAAGCCATCTAGCAAGATATTTGGTTTTGGTTTTGTAAAATGAGTTGTCGCTATATATTACATCAGTTCGTGTGAGTCTTTCATCAGAATCATGCCAGTTAAGCAGTATTTTGTTTATCTTGCTGATTTTAACTCCTTTATCTAGCCACCTCAACCACATTTCATAATCTTCCGGAAAATTGCCTGACAAATACATACCATATTTCTGTGCAACTTCACGTCGCCACATAGTAGTAGGGTTAACAATTGGAAGTTCAATAAACCTGTTATTTAATATTTCTTTATAAGATGTTATTGAATTACTCCATTCAACAAAACGTTCCATTCCTACTGTAAATTCAGAATGACCCACATGTTTAGCTAAGCTTGCTACAACCCCATATTCGGGATTTATTTCAAGAAATTCGTATTGCATCTTTAACCTTTCCGGATGAGACCAGTCATCAGCATCCATACGGGCAATATACTCTCCTTTGCTTGCTTCCCATCCTACATTGGATGCAAACATTACACCTTGCTTCTTTTCGTGGATTAGCTTAAACCGATTGTCCGAATCAACAAACTTTATTGCAATATTTTTACTATTATCAGTTGAATTATTGTTGATTAAAATACATTCAAAATCAGTAAAACTTTGTGATAAAATGCTTTGGATGGATCTTTCAAGAGTTTTTTCTGCATTGAAAAAAGGTAGGATAACTGATATTTTGGAATGCTTAATTATCGGCATCTAACACATCTTCTGGAATAGTTTTTAAATTTTTCATCCTAAAAATAAATGCCCGCTTTGCAACTTTGCCGTTTCTGTATATCTGAATTGTATCTGCTGGAACAACATCTTCAAAATAAGTATAAAAAATACTATCTGGTCTGTGATATTCTCTGCTGTCGGTTATATAATAAGCATCCATGCCAATGGTAAACCCGCCTTGAACATTGTTAATCCACGCGTATTTGTGAATATTCACGAGTTGACCAATTCCAAAACTTGCCAATCCTGCCGGAGATGCTGCGTAATAATCATAATTAGCCAGAGGAAACCAGTTGGCACCAACAAGAATCGTATTTTCAGACATTATTCCTTGTTCAATATCGTTCTTAACAATTTGCCCGAAAGCTTCACCTGTTTGTTTGTAACCATAGAGGTCGAGAGAAAAATCATTTTTGCCAATGCGATTATATTCAGTTGTGCTGTCTATTTTAAATAATCCTAATTTAATTTGAGCTAATCCCAAAACAATTGTTAATAAAAGAAATATTATAGATGAAGCAACTACAACAGGTAAACCAGTTTTATTTTTTGAGCGCCGTTGCGACAAATAAACTGCGGCTAATAGAATCATGGTAGTATAGCCTGGGGCAGTCCAATGTGGAAGTGTACTTCTGAACAACGAAAATATTAAAAAAGTAATAATTAGGGGTAAGCCCATGAGCAAAATTACTCTGGTGAATTTCTTTTCTATATCAAGTTTTCCTCTTATTCCTGCAACAATTCCCAGAATAATTAGTATAAAATTGATAGGGTTATTGTATAAAATTTCACCACCAATTTCAGTAAAAAAATAATTAAGATTTAATAAATAACCACTCATATCAACTCTTTCGGAGTGGAATGATAAACTAATGAAGTCATTTTGCAGATTCCAGATCAATATTGGTAATGAAATAATTAAGGTTGTTATGATTGAAAAATATAACCACTTACTTTTTAACCACTCACGATTATATAGTAGTATGTAAATCCCTATTCCAAACCATAAAAAAACAGTTGTGTATTTTGATAATATCCCCAATCCAATAATAATACCAACTTTCAACATATTTATTCCCGACATAGGTACATGTGGGCACTCGGGTACTGTTTTAATTATCAGATAAATTGCCCACAACCAAAATAAACTTTGAGGTGTGTCGGGAAGTATGAAAACGCCTGTAATTATTGTAGAATATACTGAAGCTGTATAAAGTAAAGAAGCATAGTAGCCGGTTTTGGAATCCTTTATTTCCTTGCCAATATTAAATATTATCCAGAGGTTGATGGCTCCTATTATTAGGGAACCAAGTCTGAGAAAGAACTCACTTTGCAATAATAGGTTTAATGTAGTTATCTGCATTACAAGCCCTACCATTAAAGGGTGATCAAAATGCGACCAGTCCGGATAAAGTGCATATAATCTGTAATATACTTCATCGTTACCCAGCTCAAGTATAGCAGCAAGCAATCCTCTGACAATTGTTGAAATAACAATTACATAAATTACATAACGACTATATTTACTATTATTATTCATTAGTTTGTTTACTTTTTCTGCGAAGCCGATACTTGGCAAATAAGTAGGCAATTATTAGTCCAATAACAAAATAAATAATCCTTAACCGCATTGTTGCTGAAGAATCAATTTCGGCTGTTTTAAGGGTTTTTGGAAATTCTCCATCATATCTTATCACAGGATTTAGATACATAACTGATAAGTCTGTAAACATAATCTCAGTTCTGATATATGGATCACTTTTAGTTATTATATAAGTTGCTGAATTAGTGTCATTAACAGTTTGCATAACTTTTCCGTTATCTCCAATAAAACTAATCTGGAGAGCAGTGGTATCTACAGTAACAGAAAGTGTATCAGAATTAAGTTCAACCGATGACAATTTTGGAATATATTTTGACCGTTCAACTTTCTCATTCATTGGCTCATCTCCAATTCTATAGAAATCCATACCATAAGCAGCACCTTTTTTCAAATTTGACATTATTGTATTCATATCGGATGATTTAGAATTGATCATTGTAAATCTTCTGCCCACTTCATTACTGTTCATTACATCATGAGCATCATCATTTGCAATAATATATGCAATTTGCCCCGATGAAAGTGCGGCGTCCCAATGCCCATCAGAAACTCTAAGATTGTTAAGCACTTCTATTCCATCATAGTTTGTGAGGTATTTCATGTCATCTAGCGAATAACCATCTCTAAGTAATGGATGAGCAAGAATGACTAATTCTGATTGTTTTTTAAGTTGATCTAATATCCATTGCTTCATGCTTAAAGTTTGTCCAAACATAAGGTCAACCCATAGTACTTCATCAGAACCAATACAAACCTGATGTGTTTTAAAAATGTTATAACCATGCTCATATGTTGGGATATATGCAGGATCATTTTTTCCAAAAGTATTAATCTTTTGATAATCAGATGTAGCAACATGATCATATCCTAATATAGTGTAAATGCTGTCGATGAGCTCGTTGGAGTTTTTTCTACCATCTGTAATGCCCAGCCATGCCCTCGATTGCACCTGGAAATTATACTTACGCCAATCACCTGAATCAATTGACTGGTAAGGGTTATAAAGCTTATCCCCGGAAAATGGAACCGGACCTGAAAATTTATAAACCGGAGCCAATAAATAATACATAATCAACATTCCAAATAAAATTATAGTTAGTAATACTATAAATTTCCAGAAGGTTAAAAAAAGTTTTTTCATGTTATGAATATAATTGCGACAAAATTACAAAAATCCAACCGATAAAATTGTTTTTGGAAAGTTTCCATATTATGGAATAATTCTTATTTTTGTAAAAACTAAACTCAATTTCATAAACATTTAAAATTTTTAAGATGAGTTATTTTAAAATGTTCGTAGTTGAGGACGATCCATTTTATGGTGAACTAATGAAAAGGCATCTTCAGTTAAATCCTGATAATGATGTTTTTTTATTTACAAATGGGAAGGATTGTCTTGCCAACCTGTATTTACAGCCGGACTTCATTTCATTAGATTACCGTCTTCCTGATATTTCAGGATTTGAGGTTATGAAAAAAGTACATATTGAATACCCAGATCTTCCAATAGTGATTGTTTCAGGACAGGAGGATGTAAAAACGGCTCTTGATCTGCTTAAGGATGGCGCGTATGATTACTTTGTTAAAGATAATGACACTAAAGACAGGCTCTGGAATTTAATAAATAAGCTACGTGAAAAAAAACGGTTAAATACTGAAATTGATATACTTAAGGAAGAAGTTGGTATAAAATATAATTTCAATAATATTAAGGGAACCAGTCAGGCTTTAAAAAGTGTTTTTAAGTTGATGGACAAAGCATTAAAAACAAGTATAACTGTTTCTATTACTGGTGAAACAGGAACCGGAAAAGAGCTTGTAGCTAAAGCAATACATTATAACTCGACTAGAAAAAAGTCGCAATTTGTAGCAATTAATGTAGCTGCCGTGCCATCAGAACTTATTGAAAGTGAAATGTTTGGGCATGAGAAGGGTTCTTTTACAGGGGCTGTTACTCGCAAAATTGGGAAATTTGAACAAGCAAATAATGGCACTTTATTTTTAGATGAAATTGGGGAAATGGATCTTAATATGCAATCCAAATTATTGCGTGTTCTTCAGGAGAAAGAAATTACAAGAGTAGGGGGAAATGATATAATTAGTCTCGATTCCAGAATAATTGTTTCTACAAACCGTAGTCTTGTTGATGAAGTAAGAAAAGGTAATTTTAGAGAAGATCTTTATTATCGATTGTTAGGGTTGCCTATTGATATTCCACCGTTGAGGACAAGAGGAAATGATATTATCATTCTTGCAAAATACTTTATTGATGATTTTTGTAAGGAGAATAACTTAAAACCTAAGAAGATATCACACGATGCACATGATAATCTTATGAAGTACAATTATCCGGGTAATGTTAGGGAATTAAAAGCTGTTATAGAATTAGCAGTAGTATTGTCAGATGAAGATGAAATTACAGCCGATAACATTAATTTTAATTCAGCCGATTCAGTTACAAATTTCCTAACTAACGAATGCAGCCTTGTTGAATATAATAACCAGATAATAAAATACTTCCTAAATAAATATGAAGGCAATGTACTACTAACTGCTAAAAAACTTGATATTGGTAAATCAACTATATACCGAATGATAAAGAACAAGGAGATTTAGAGTTTATGAACCAGAGTAAGAATTATAGCATTGATAAACTTCTGCAATACGTTGGTAACGATGTTAATCAGATAAATGAAATGATCAAAATATTTTTGGATACGATTCCACCTGATATTGATCAGATACAAAAAATGGCAAATATTAATGATTGGCAAAGAGTTTATGAAATAGCACATAGAATAAAGCCATCTATCGATATATTTGAAATGAATAATATTCTGGAAGATATTAAAAAGATAGAGTATCAAGCGCATGAAAATAATGCTGAAGGTAATTTAGATGCATTGATAAAAGAATTATCTGAAAAGGTTAATAGTGTTATTTTGTTAATGCAAAAAGAAATTGAAAAATAATATTTTTAAATTTGCCGATTATTTTTTGCCTCACCTCTCATCAATGTTTTTTAAAAACTATGCAGTTGAGGGTTTTCTAAAAGAAGGAATAGATATACCAGAACATAAGTGGTTTTTAAATCTACCAAGAGTTGGTAATGTTGGTGCTGCTTCTGGTATGCTTATGATCGAAGAGCTATTTAATTCGGGTAGCTTGAAAAAAGGTGAAAAGATACTTGTGATGGTTCCTGAGAGTGCAAGATTCTCATACACATATATATTGCTTACTGTTGTTTAATGAGTTAAGAAAATAAAGGTAAAGAATTAGTAATTTAATGAAACTAACTGTATTTGCCAATCAACGATTTAACAAACACCCTCATCAAATAAGTTTTTTAATTTTGGCAAGATAATTTTATATAAATAAAAAATAATGCTTGCCAAAAAAAATAATATTATTGATCTTATACCACAGAAATTCCCTATGGTAATGGTTGATGGGTTGATAAGTAATGATGAAGATGTTACCGTATCGAAACTACAGTTAAATGAATTCAACATTTTTTGTAGCGATGGTTATTTTCATGAACCTGGTTTGATAGAGAACATAGCTCAAACAGCAGCATTGCGATCGGGTTATGAGGCTGCTGAAAATCATGAAGAGCCAGTTGTTGGGTATATAGGGTCTGTTAAGCGGATGATAATAAAAGATTTGCCTAAAGACAATGATACACTTAAAACAAAAATCACAATAATAAACAGATTAATGAATGTGTTAATCATACAAGGAGAGGTTATGGTTGATACAAAGTTAATGGCGGAAGGTGAAATGAATATTTTTTTACAACAAAAATAAATTGATTAATAATCAATTCGGATATACTTTATAATTCAAAATATGAATAAATGAAGACTAATGACGTACCTCAGGACGATGCAAATATGTTGCAAGGCAAATTTAAGGAGCCTGTTTATTCCATTGACACAGATGGTAACTATACCACAGTCAAATCAGTAGGTTGGGATCCAAAGAATGCAGTAATGCAGGAGGCTTGGGATAATGTAAATGAAAAAATTGAACAAACACGGCAAAAAGTGTTGTCGGGTAATTTAAGTCCAATAGCTTATTACATAGAGAAAAATATAATGGATGCTGGGCTGGTTGCAAAATATATGGGTATATGGAAGTGGAAAGTTAAAAGACATCTCAAACCCCGTAACTTTGAAAAATTAAATGATGAAATACTCGAAAAATACGCAAAAGTATTCAGTATAAGTAAAGAAGAACTTGTTGATATCAGTATACTTAATAACCATAAATGACAATTAATGACTATCAATAACCAACAATGGTAAATATTATTCCAAACATAGAATTGAATTTCACACACAAACAATTCGCCCACTGTGAAAATGGCGTTGTAAGTAACCTTCTACGATATTATGGTATTGAGTTGAGTGAACCAATGGTATTTGGAATTGGTTCAGGATTGTTCTTTTCGCATATGCCTTTTCTTAAGGTTGGTGGAATTCCTGTAACTTCGTTCAGGCCTTTACCAGGAATAATTTTTAAACGAATTTCAAGAAGATTAGGAATTAAATTCGAAAAGCACAAATATTCAAATCCACACAAAGCGATGGATGCTTTGGATGAAAATCTGAAAAATAATATTCCAACAGGGATGCTTGTGGGCATATATCACCTTACATATTTCCCTGATCCTTACAGATTTCATTTTAATGCACATAACATAGTTATTTATGGTAAAAAAGATAATAACTATCTGATCAGCGATCCAATTATGGAAAGTTATGAAACTCTTACCTATGACGAGTTGCTGAGGGTGAGATATGCAAAGGGTACATTTGCTCCAAAGGGACATATGTACTGGGCAAAAACAATCCCTGAAAATATTGATATTGAAAGTGCAATAATTAAAGGTATTAAACATACTTGTAAAGATATGTTAACTATACCCATACCAATGTTTGGAGTTAAGGGTATTAAGTTCTTATCAAAAAAAGTTAGAAGTTATCCTAAAAAATTTGGGGCCAGAAAAGCTGCATCATACACAGGACAGATAGTTCGTGCGCAGGAAGAAATAGGAACAGGGGGTGCAGGTTTCAGATATATGTATGGTGCCTTTTTGCAAGAAGCTTCGGTTATTCTTAAAAATGATGAGTTGAAAAAATTATCCTATGAGTTATCTGAAATTGGCGACCTTTGGCGTGAGTTTGCTGTAATAATCGGTCGTATAGTTAAAAACCGTAATAAGGCTGACGAGAGCTATGATAAAGCAGCAGATTTATTATTAGTAATTGCTGATAGGGAAGAGAAATTTTTCAAAAAACTTAAATCTAGTATAACATAAATGTTGGTGAAGCCAATTGTTCAAATATCCAATCTCGTAAAAAAGTACGCTGGTGCAACTGTTAATGCAGTAGATTCTTTGGAACTACAAATTACTGAGGGTGATATTTTTGGATTGCTGGGACCAAATGGAGCCGGAAAAACTACTACAATATTGATGTTATGTGGGCTGATTAATTATGATTCAGGAATTATTAGGATAAACGAATTAAATCATAAGGAAAATAGGGAAGAAATAAAAAAAATAATTGGAGTCGTTCCTCAAGAACTGGCTCTTTATGATAACCTTACAGCCTCTGAGAACCTGAGGTTTTTTGGAAAGATGTATGGTCTTGACACAAAATATCTTACAGATAGAATTGATTCTTTCCTAGATAAATTCAGTTTAATCGAAAAGGCTAACAAACGCGTAAATACATTTTCTGGAGGAATGAAGCGCAGACTCAATTTAATTGCTGGAATACTGCATTCACCTAAAATCCTATTTCTTGATGAGCCAACTGTTGGTATAGATGTTCAATCTAAAAATGTTATAATTGAATATCTCAAAGAAATAAACCAGCAAGGAACTACAATAATTTATACTTCTCATTTAATGGAAGAAGCCGAAAATTTGTGTACAAATATTTCAATTATCGATAAGGGAAAAGAGATTGCCAAGGGCACACCAGAACTATTGCTTAAAGACAATGCTGACTGTAATAATCTTGAAGAAATATTTTTAAAATTAACAGGAAGATCGTTGAGAGAATAGGCAAGTGGAGTAAAGGAGTAAAGGAGTAGTGGAGTAATGGAGTGAATGACAACTAATGATAACCAATGACCAATAACTAATGACCAATAACTAATGACCAAATAACCAATGACCAAACTAACAGCAACATTTATTAAAGAAGTACTCCTCCTTACCCGCGACAGGGCAGGGTTGGCAATGCTTTTTATTATGCCTGTTGCACTGGTTCTGGTTATGACATTACTTCAAGATTCCACTTTCAAGCAACTGGAAGAAAAAAACCTTCCAATCTTGATTGTTAATCATGATGCTGATACATTTGGCTTAAGTATTGTTGCCGGTTTAAGAGAAGCGCCTGTTTTTGAAGTTATTGAGGACAATACGATTAGTAATATTGAATTAATTTCTCAAATTGAACAAGGTAAATATTTAATTGGAATAATAATAAGGAGTAATTCAACCAGGCAAATCAAACAATCAATAAAAGAAAAAATTCAAAGCCAGTTTCCTGTGGAAAAAATTGGTGAATTATTCGAAAAGGATAATACAATAAGTGGACTGGCAAAAGTTGAGATTTATTTCGACCCAATTCTAAAAACATCATACAAACAAAGTATACTTGGTGCATTAAAACAATTTTCGGCAATGGTTGAAGCAAAATTGATGTTCGAAATTTATTCAGGACTTTTTGAAGAACTAATTGATATAGAGCTAAAGCCAGGACCTGGTTTTACTAATTTAGTAGTTTTTGATGAAAAATATGCATCAAGTGGAGAAAATACTATCATTCCTAATTCAGTACAACATAATATTCCTGCATGGACAATTTTTGCAATGTTCTTCATCGTAATACCACTGGCTTCAAATATTATAAAAGAAAGGCAAAGTGGAGTTTCAGCAAGACTAAAGACAATCCCCGGATCATATTTTTTAACAACTTTTGGTAAATTAATAACCTATTTCCTTGTTGGATTGGTACAGGCAATTTTAATGATGGTAATCGGCATATGGCTGTTACCTGTTTTTGGTTTGCCATCACTACAAATTGGCAATGGGGGAGCTGCTCTTTTAATTGTTACAATAGCAATAATACTGGCGGCTACAGGGTATGGTATTGCAATTGGCACAATAGCTTCATCAGAGCAGCAGTCATCAATTTTTGGTTCAATCTCTGTTGTAATTCTTGCAGCAATTGGAGGGGTTTGGGTACCTCAGTTTATGATGTCAGATATAATGATTAATGTGAGTAAGGTTTCACCGCTTAGTTGGGGATTAAATGCCTATTATGATATACTTCTAAGAAATTCAGGGATAGTAGAAGTGCTCAATTATATTGCATTACTAGTTATTTTCTTCTTACTTTGTATAAGTTTTGCATGGTACTATAATAGAATTAGAAAAACTAGCTAATTGATATAAACTTAATAGCTATTTGGTATAATTATAAATTGAATGTCAAATTCTCTACTTTTGCAGACAATTATTAAAATATATGAAAATATTAAAAGACAGAGCAGAAGTTAAAGTGCGTTTTGGTGAGGTTGACTCAATGGGAATTGTGTGGCATGGTAATTATGTTAAATATATTGAAGAAGGTCGTGAAGCCTTTGGCAAAAAATATGGTATTTCTTACCTCGATATTTATGCTAATGATGTTATGGCACCGGTTGTTAATATGAATATCAATTTTAAAAAGCAAGTTCAATACGGCGATGTATTAATAATTGAAACAGAGTTTGTTAATAGTGAAGCAGCTAAAATAATATACAAGTTTAGGATATTCAGAAAATCAGATAACGAATTGGTAGCAACTGCAGAAAGTACCCAGGTTTTTATCGATATGAATAAAGCAATGATATTGTATCCTCCACAGTTTGTTCTGGATTGGAAGAATAAAGTTGGACTAACTGATAATTAATTAATGGTTTATTTTAGATCCGATAATATTCTGTCCTCGCTTGGAACTACTACCGAAGAGAATTTTACTTCAATGGTTTCTGATAAAATTGGTATCATCTCTATTGATGATCCCAGATATTACCCGGAGGCATTTCCAGCCTCAATTATTGACCAAACCACACTCAATAAGGAGTTTAATATTATTGCTAATAAATATTCGAACAATGATAGTTATACCAAACTTGAAAAGATGCTTATTGTATCTATTTACAATGCACTATCAAAAACGGATATTGACATAAAATCTTCACGGTCAGCAATAATATTGTCTACTACTAAAGGAAATGTTGACCTGTTATCAAGTGACAAAAAAAACAGTTATGATTCTAAAAGAGTATTTCTTTGGAAGTTGGGTGAAGTAATTCAGGAATTCTTTAAAAATCCAAACAAGGTAATAGTAATTTCAAATGCTTGTGTTTCCGGTGTGTTGGCAATTAATACAGCTGCAATGTACATTGATTTTGGGCAGTTTGATAATATTGTTGTAACCGGTGGTGATCTGATTAGCAGATTTGTGGTTAGTGGTTTTATGTCATTTTTATCGTTAAGTCCATCTGCCTGTAAACCATTTGACAAGGATCGTGACGGACTTACTTTGGGAGAGGCTGCAGGAACTATTGTTCTTAGTAATAACCCTGATCCTAAACAGCAAAGTATAATTTTTAAAGGTGGAGCAACAGCCAATGACGCCAACCATATTTCAGGTCCTTCGCGTACCGCAGAAGGATCCTATATTGCCATTAAAAAAGCTTTGCGTCAGGCAAATATAAATCCCGAACAGATTGACCATATATCCTCGCACGGAACAGCAACACCGTATAATGATGAAATGGAAAGTATAGCCATTGAAAGGCATGGTTTGGAAAATGTTCCGGTTAATAGTATTAAAGGTTATTTGGGACATACATTAGGTGCCGCCGGAATAATTGAAACAGCTATATTGTTAGAAGAAATGAGGCAAAATACTGTTGTAAAAACGGCAGGGTTTAAAGAGTCGGGCGTAAGCCGACCAATTAATATTATTGATTATAATTATGATAAGGAAATTAGTACTTGTTTAAAAATGGCATCAGGGTTTGGAGGAAGTAATGCCGCAATGATAATTTCAAAAGTTTGATTTACGCAAATGAATAAGCTAACTATAAAGAGATATTGCCATATAAAAAACAACAGAATTTATGTTGATGGTGAGCTTATGTATGCTTATAAAAAAGCTGAAGGACTAAGAGCTTTTGCTAAATCAGTTTACAGATACTTAAAGCCATCATACAATAGGTTTTTTAAAATGGATGAAATTAGTAAGCTGGGCTTTCTTGCTGCTGAGGTATTACTTTCAGATTTTGGTAAGTCGACTTACTATGATGAGGATGTTTCTATCATATTATCAAACTCACATTCCACACTTATAACCGATCAAGAACATCAGCTTACCGTGGATGATTATGATAATTTTTTCCCCAGTCCATCAGTGTTTGTTTATACGCTACCAAATATAATGATTGGTGAAATTTCCATCAGGCATAAATTTAAAGGTGAGAATACTTTTTTTATTGTTGAAAATTTTAATGCAGAATTAATTACCAATCATATCAATAGCTTATTTTTGACACAAAAATCGAAAGCCTTTGTTGGAGGTTGGATTAATCAGTCGGAAAGTGATTATGAAGCATTTATGTACGTGGTTTCTGCCGATGGATCTATTCCACATAATACTATTGAAATAAGCAGATTATACAAATTAATTAGTTGATATACAGATGGAAGAACTTATTGAAAAATTGAAAGTACAAATTATAGAGCAGTTGAACCTCGAGGATATGGAACCGGAAGATATCGATGCAGAGGAATCGTTGTTTGGAGAAGGTTTGGGGCTTGATTCTATAGATGCTCTGGAGTTGATAGTGCTTCTGGAAAAAGAATACGGTATTAAAATACAAAATCCCAAAGAAGGACAAAAAATATTTTTCTCCATAAAAACAATAGCTGAATTCATTAAAGAGAACCAAAAATAATGTCAACTACAGTTGTTGTAACAGGCATTGGAATTATTAGCTCTATTGGTAATAACCTTCAGGAAACTTATAATTCGCTCATTGAAAAGAGAACAGGTATTGGGAAGATTGAGATACTCGAAACTGTTCGTAAAGATGAGTTCCTGCTTGGTGAAATTAAATTTACACACAACCAGTTAATTAAACTTGCCGGAGGTGATAGTAGTAATGCATGGACAAGGACTGCTCTGCTGGGAATAATTGCAGCAAAACAAGCTATTCAAGATTCAGGAATTGATGTAAACCAAAATATTTCTCTTATCTCAGCAAGTACTGTAGGAGGTATGGATCGCAGTGAGCTGTATTACAAAGACTTCCTGACAGATGCAATACACAAAAAGTATATCGATACACATCATGCTGGCAGCAGCACCGAAATGATTGCGGAGCAATGTGGTTTGAATGGTCTAATAACAACTATTAGTACTGCATGCTCATCATCGTTAAACAGTATTATGCTTGGTGCCAGGTTAATTAAAAGTGGAAAAACAAAGACTGCAATTGTTGGCGGAACCGATGCTCTGTCGAAGTTTACACTTAATGGTTTTAACACACTAATAATACTGGATAAGGAGCAGTGCAGGCCTTTTGATCAAAATAGAATGGGCCTTAATCTTGGCGAAGGTGCAGCATATCTGGTGCTTGAAGAAAAGGAGTCGGCAATGGCTTCCGGTAAAAAGATATATGCAGAAGTAAGTGGATTTGCCAATGCAAATGATGCTCACCATCAAACTGCTTCGTCAGAAAATGGTGACGGTCCCTACCTGGCAATGCGTAATGCTTTGGAATTGGCCAATATCAAGCCTTCTGATATTAATTATATAAATGCCCATGGAACAGGAACTGGCAATAATGATCTTACGGAAGGAATTGCCATTAAGAGATTGTTTGGAAATAATATTCCTTTGTTTAGTTCAACAAAAGCATATACAGGCCATACTCTTGGGGCTGCCGGAGTAATTGAATCTGTATTTGCTATTCTTTCTTTAGTTAATAAAGTTGCATTTCCAAATATTAATTTTAAGGATGCAATTGAAGAGGTTGGTATAGTGCCGGTATGTGAAGTTGTAAAAATAGAAGGCATCAAGCATGTTCTCACTAACTCATTTGGATTTGGAGGAAATGATTCGTCTGTTGTTTTTTCATCTGTAGATTTGGCAGAAGATAAAATTCAACATAGAAATAATTCAATATCAACAACTTTAAACAATCCTGTTTTTATTGTTGGTACAGGTTGTGTTTCACCTCAAAACACTTTGAAAAGTGATTCTTTTCTTGATGATATTTTAGAAGTTGAGGATAAATTTTTGCAAATTATAAAACCAAATTATCGCGATTTTATAGTTCCTAAATTACTTCGCCGTATGAGCAAAATAGTTCGTATGGGAATGGTATCTTCATCATTAGCAATGCAGGATGCTGGTGTGGAAAATCCCGATGCAATAATAACGGGAACAGGTATGGGCTGCCAGGTTGATACTGAGAAATTTCTGAATTCTATGATTGAAAATAATGAGGGACTTCTTACTCCAACATCATTTATTCAGTCAACCCACAATACCGTTGGAGGAGCTATAGCTCTTGGTAAACAAAACCATAATTATAATCTAACATATGTACATCGTACGTTTAGTTTTGAAAGTGCATTGATGGATAGCATTTTATTATTAGAAGAAGGGAAAGCAAAAAATGTGTTACTTGGTGGATTTGATGAAATAACGGAAGAAAACTGGCTAATAAAAACAAAAATTGATTTTTATAAGGCTAAAGCAGTCAATAATCTAAAAGTTTTATACGACAGCCAAGTAGGTTCAATGGCTGGTGAGGGAAGCTCATTTTTTGTGCTTTCAAATAATGAAACAGAGAACACATATGCCAAAGTTGTAGGTGTAGATATGTTTTATAAACCAAAAAATAGTGAAGCTATTGAAAATAGGATTTCTGATTTCATCCAAAAGCAATCTTTATCAATTAATGAAATTGATTTGGTAATATTAGGCAATAATGGCGACAGTAAATTTGATGCTATATATTATGATGTAGAAGACAGCTTATTTTCAAACAATCCAACAGCATATTATAAGCACTTATGTGGCGAATACGACACATCTTCAGCATTTGCAATGTGGCTTGCAGCAAGGATTATAAAGGAAAATAAGATTCCTGATATTATGATAAGAAAAGGAAGATCCAAAAGAGAAATCCGAAATGTGCTTATTTATAATCATTTTAGGAATATCAATCATAGTTTGATACTTTTGTCAGAGACTTAATAATTGATTGCCTGAGGGTGTCAAAAAAATGAGTCTTTTGTCATTCTGATCCCCCTCCGCTAGTCCGGATTTGTAATCCGGACTTAAAGAGTAACTGGATTTGTAATCCATCAGGTATATTTAAAGTTTACAATAAATGCTGATTAAAGATTTCTACAAAATAATAAACCTCACTTCCAATGAAACAGAGGTTCTTGCCACAATTAATCTAAATCCAAACCATAAAGTTTACAAAGGACATTTCCCCAAACAACCTGTTGTGCCGGGAGTAATTCAGCTACAGATTATAAGAGAAATACTAGAGCAAGTTCTGGAAGCCAGGCTATTTATGGGAAAAATCATTCAGGTAAAATACTTAATTCCAATTACTCCCATAGAAAACCCCGAACTTATCTTTACCATAACACATAAAAAAATCGATAGTAACAATTTGAAATCAACAGTTACAATCGGTTTCAATAATAATATCTTTACAAAGGCTAAAATCGAGTTTAGTATCTTATAGATAGAAATACTAAAATGCCTTTTTCTTTAAAAGTAATTTTGCAAATGATTTAGCCGCTTTTGCATAGGTTTCACCAATTCTTGTTCCGGTATCAAAATCTGAACCAAAGGCCATACTTCCTGGTGATTTATCAATAGTAAATTTTGCCATTACGTTATCAGGATTACTATTTTCTACAAAAGAAATTTCAATATTTATGTAAGCATTTTTTCTTGCAACCCCCACATTGAAACCGGGTTCAATAAATACAGTTTTTACAACCAACTTCTAATTTTTAATAAATCTTTTGGATAAACTTTTGTTCAACCCAACAAGTTTCAATACATACAATCCTTTTGGCAATTCCTGGAGATTAAGTTCTAAAATTGGATTTTCATGGGTGTTGATTTTTTCCATCTTACTTAATACCAGTTTTCCATTTGTGTCATAAATCTCAATTTTATCAATTGTGCTCCATTCTTCATTAGCAGTAAATGAGATATTGGCAACACTAATAATGGGATTTGGAAATATGCTAAATATCGAACCATCAATAGTTGCTGGATTTTCAATATTAACCAGGCTATAAATAGAAAATGGAGATTGATTTATGGAAAATAATTCATCAAGTCCTGGAATTGTAAGTTTAATAAAGCATTCATCTGAATCGATATTTGGTACCTGCCAGGTATAGAAATCATTATTTGCAGCCACACTTCCGGCTACGGTACTCCAATTTTGTCCGTTATTTGAGGTGAATTCTATTTTTAAAAAAGTAACGAACTCACTACTCCAGCTAATATTAAACTCGCTTTCTCCTGCTAGATTTTCACCACCTTCAGGAGATGTTAAATCCAATTGAAAAACAATGAACCTGTAGTAGGATTCATCAGCTACTTGAGGAAATTCTGTTTCACTTAGTTGTATTTTGCACCATCCGGTTGCTTCTGCAGGAGTCCACAAATAAGAATTATTGTTAGTTATTCCTTCTTCAACAATAATCCAAGCACCAGTTTCAGAAGCCTTATATGATAATGTTAGTTCCCCAACTTCTTCACTCGCCCATGTAATCTCAACGGGTGTTCCTACACGGTAAAGACTATTTCCGTTTGGGCTAATTAAATCTAAATTACATAAGGTAAAAGTATTTTCGGTAATACTAAATAAATCGGGGTTAGCTGCATCACTTATTTTGATAAGGCATTCAGAGGAAACAACATTTGGTTCAGACCATGAGAAGGATCTTGTATTTGCTGAAGCTGATTCAGCTATATCAGTCCACAACTGTCCATTATCAGAGGAAAACTCAATTCTCACATCAGCAACAAATTCACTATTCCATGTAATTTGGTTGTTCGAAATACCATTCCATTTTGTCCCTGCAGTAGGTGAAGTTAATTCCAAAACAGGATCTCCAACTACTATTCTAATGCTGTCAATCACAACATCTATAAGTGGTTTGTCTATGCTATTTGTTTCAACCTCACTTATGGCTAATACTATATCCAATCCATCAATTATTTTTCCAAAAACAGAATGAACATCATCAAGCCATGATGTAGGAACAACAGTGATAAAATATTGCGACCCATTAGTATTTGGTCCTGAATTAGCCATGGATAAAATTCCTGGTTCATCGTGTCGTAAGTCGGGGTGGAACTCATCGTTGAAAGTATAACCGGGTCCTCCGGTTCCATTACCATTTGGGCAACCATCTTGAATCATAAATTCACTAATTACTCTGTGAAATATAAGGTCATCATAAAATTCATCATTTGTAAGGTCTATAAAATTTTGTGCAGTCATAGGAACCAAATCATCCCTCAGCTGAGCCCTAAAGTCGCCCATTGAAGTGTACCACTGTACAACAGTTTGTGAATAAAGAGTAGTGCCAAAACTTAATCCTGCAAAAAGTAATAATGCAGTTATCAGCTTAGTGAAAATCGTCCGTTTCATAGTAAATTATTTTGTGAAAATTATTATGATAGTTATCTTGATAGTGACAAAGATATAATTTTAAAATATAATAAATCTCACTTTACCTTCTTTGGAATACATTAACCCAAGTAAAATTGTATATCCTGTAACCCATAATCAATACTTATATCCTTAATTTCACCATCAACAATGTCTTATGCTTTGTTAGAGATTAAATAATTAGTATATTTGAGAACTGATAAAACAAATCATAAACTACAAATTTATCAAATAATTATAGTGGAAGGACAACAACAATAAGAACATTATAAAAGCTTTAATGTATGGTAATTAGCATCATGTAAACATATTTTTAATGAATAAATGAAATTGTACATATTCATAATAGTTGTGCTTAATTTAAATAAAGATTTTTAAGAATGGAATTTCACATCAGGATTAATGGGCATACATGTAGAATAGAAAAATTAATAACATTTAATAGATAATATCATGGGAAAAGGTAAAGACGCAAAGAAAAACGTTAAAAAAGAAGCTGCTAAAACTCCAAAAGAAAAAAAAGCAGAAAAGAGACTAAAGAAATCTAAGAAAGATTAATTTTTTTCTGAAAAAACTAAGCATAACAATACCTAAACAGCATTAAAACAACTGCTTAGCCAAAACGTTGTGCAATATTTGGTAAATGTCACTAAAAAAACCTGCAACACTTTGTCAATAAAGTTATTACAGGTTTTAAAAGTACTCGAGGCGGGACTTGAACCCGCACGACCGCAATGGTCATTGGATTTTAAGTCCAACGTGTCTACCAATTCCACCACTCGAGCATTGTCTTGTGAATCCTCTGCGCTGGAGGCAATTCACCTCCCGATAACTATCAGGACGAGTAATTGTTTCAAGAAAAAATCCCGACTCCGACTTATCGGTATCGGGACTTTGAGCGGGAAACGGGACTCGGACCCGCGACCCCGACCTTGGCAAGGTCGTGCTCTACCAACTGAGCTATTCCCGCGTTTCCAAATTAACGACTTACATCAAAAATTTGGAGGTGCAAATGTAGTACTTTTTTTAATTTACAAAAATATATTTTAAAAATATTTCTTTCATCTATTTTACTAATCCTATATCCATATAACAATTGAGAGTAGTAGTAGTAATAAATAACATACCCAGCCTGAAAAATTCATCATGCAAACCTGCCTGCTGCAGGCAGGGAAGCGGAGACGCAAAGTGTTGGATATGAATAATTCTATGAATGAGTTAGTTTGAACATATAAAACTGAGTTTTTTAAGGAAAAGTTTTTAATTTACTTATTCTTTGCAACTTAGCGCCTTTGCGAGAGGTTTTGTGAATAATGTAGGCTAGAAGTTTATAACCAGATTAGTTACATAAATTTAATTACGATCCTAAAGTTTTTTTTATTTCATTGAGCTTCATTAGTGCTTCAACAGGGGTAAGTGTGTCAATATCTATATTAAGTATATCATTCTTAATTTGATGCAGCAATGGGTCATCTAATTGTATAAAACTTAGTTGCAGGTTGTCATCTGTTGAGGTGGATTTAATGGCTTTGTTAAGTTCCTCGCTTGAATGATTTTTTTCAAGTATCACCAACATTTGTTTTGCTCTAGCAAGAACTTTTTTTGGCATTCCAGCCATTTCTGCCACGTGAATACCAAAACTATGAGCACTACCACCTTTTTTCATTTTTCTTAAAAAGATTACTTTATTACCATGCTCCTTAACACTAATATGAAAATTTTTAATCCGTTTCATTGTTAGCATCATCTCATTTAGCTCGTGATAATGAGTAGCGAAAAGTACTTTTGCTCTGTAAGCCGGGTGGTTGTGTAAAAACTCGGAGATTGACCATGCTATTGATATACCGTCATATGTACTTGTACCTCTGCCAATTTCATCCAATAATATCAGGCTTCTGTTTGATATATTATTAAGTATGCTGGCTGTTTCATTCATTTCAACCATAAAAGTTGATTCACCCGAGCTGATATTATCTGAAGCGCCTACCCTTGTAAATATTTTATCAACAAGTCCGATTTTAGCAGCGGATGCAGGTACCATACACCCCATTTGGCTAAGTAGCACTATAAGAGCTGTTTGCCTTAGCAATGCTGATTTACCTGACATATTTGGACCTGTGAGAATTATTATTTGTTGTTTCTGGTTATCGAGGTAAACGTCATTTGCCACATATTCTTCGCCCGGAGGAAGATTGTTTTCAATAACAGGATGTCTGCCATCTTTAATCTGAATTGCAAAATCGTTGGTTAATTCTGGCCTTACATAATTATTTTCGCCGGAAATTTTTGCAAACGAAGCAAGGCAATCTAGTCCGGCAATAAGTGATGCATTTAGCTGTATAGGTGTTACAAATTCAGCTGCATAGTGAACTATTTCTTCAAATATCTTTTGTTCAAGTGCAATTATTTTTTCTTCCGCTCCAAGTATCTTTTGTTCATATTCCTTTAACTCTTCAGTGATATACCTCTCCGATCCGGTCAGCGTTTGCTTCCTGTGCCATTCAGGAGGCACCTTATCTTTATGAGTATGAGTAACTTCAAGGTAGTAACCAAAAACATTGTTGAATCCTATTTTAAGAGAAGAGATCCCTGTTTTTTCTACTTCTCTTTTTTGAATATCTTTCAGGAAATCTTTTCCGGAAGTTGAAATAGCTCTTAGTTCATCAAGTTCGCCGGAAACACCTTCAGCAATTACATTCCCCTTGTTAATCAATGCAGGAGGTTCTTCTTTTAATTGGGTACCGAGTTTATTTGATAATGAACTACAAGGATTAATTTTTTCTGCGATCTGCTTTAATTCACTTTCATTTGAATTTTTACATATTATCCGCAAACTGTCAGTGGCTATTAATGCTCGTTCTAATTGTTTTAATTCACGAGGATTTACTCGTAAGGTAACAACTTTGGAAATAAGCCTCTCAAGATCGCCTATTTTTTTTATTTCCGGATGAATTGATGATGCAATGCTTTCATCATTAATAAGATATTCGACAATGTTCAGCCTTTCATTAATTGAATTAATATCTTTTAATGGGAGTGATATCCATCGTCGCATTAATCGTGCACCCATTGGCGAATCGGTCTTGTCGATAATATTTAGAAGGGTAGTTGCGCCAGGACTAAGTGGATAAATTAACTCAAGATTACGAATTGTAAATTTATCTAACCATACATATTTACCCTCATCAATACGACTTATTTTATTAATATGGCTTAACTTGTCGTGATGGGTGTCAAATAAATAGTGTAACGCAGCTCCGGCAGCAATAATTCCGTTATTAATCCCTTCAACACCAAATCCTTTAAGTGATGATGTATTAAAATGTTTAAGGAGTAATTCACTGGCAAAATCAATGGAAAAAACCCAGTCATCAAAAAATGCCAAATAGAATTTATCCCCCATCAGCTCCACAAACTTTGCTCTATTTTGTCGCTGGATAACAACTTCACTAGGAGCAAAGCTTTGGAGTAATTTGTCGATGTATTCTATGTTTCCTTCTGCGAGATAAAACTCTCCGGTACTTATATCTAAAAATGCAATTCCGGAAATTCCCGATGTTAAATGTACGGCAGCAAGAAAGTTGTTTTCTTTTTGTTCTAGTACGTTGTCATTAAGTGTAACTCCGGGAGTAACCAGTTCGGTAACTCCTCGTTTTACTATTTTTTTGGTTAGTTTAGGATCTTCTAGCTGGTCACAAATAGCAACTCTGTGGCCAGCTCTCACCAATTTAGGAAGGTAGGTATCTAATGAATGATGTGGAAATCCGGCAAGTTCAACATACGATGCAGCACCATTTCTTCTTTTTGTAAGAACAATCCCTAATATACCTGCAGCACGAATAGCATCTTCACCAAAAGTTTCGTAAAAGTCACCCACTCGAAAAAGTAATAGAGCATCGGGATATTTTGCCTTGATGCTATTATATTGCTTCATCAGAGGAGTTTCAGCATATTTGGTTTGTTTTCCCACTTAATATTTCAATAAAAATTTAAGCAAATATACACAGACTGCCTTAATACGACATGTATCTTGTTAGTTTCTTAAATCAGTGAGACTTTATTTTTGTGAAGCCAAATTATTTAGTCGAACTCCAGCCTACCGGCATGGCAGGGATCCCGAGCGTAGCCGAGGGATCTTTAGGGTTATACCTGCTAGCCGGCAGGCTGGTTCCCCGTCGCTTACAACGATAGGAAAATAATTCCCAGACAGATATCCCGTCCGCTTGTGGCGGGGAGCTTCATTTTTGAAGAAATCAGAGAATTTGTGAATGGGGAAAGTATTGGGGAATAGGGGATATGGGTATAAGGGTATAAGTGAATAGGGGGGGTAAGAGTAACCTATTTCCATTATATCTCCTATTTCCCTACTACCCCCTATTCCCTTTATTTCACGCTTATCTCCTACACCTTTATACTCCTTTTTTTCCGTGCTAACCCTTTAATTCCCGTTTTTTGCTTTATTTTGTACTTATGGGAAAGAAACTATTAAATGATGAGCTGGAAAGACTGAGTATAGCTGATTATAAAAAGGCAACGAAAGTGCCTATTATTGTGATTCTCGACAATATCCGAAGCCTTAGTAATATTGGGTCAGTATTCAGGACCGCTGATGGATTCCGTATTGAAGCTGTTTATTTATGTGGAATAACAGCTCAACCGCCTCATCGTGAAATACATAAAACAGCACTTAGCGCCACTGAGTCAGTTGATTGGCTGTATTTTAATACTACCGAAGAAGCAGTAAGAATTTTAAAGGAAAAAGATTTTAGAATTATTTCAGTTGAGCAAGTTGATGATAGTGTGATGTTAAACGATTTTGTTATTGATAAAGATAGTAGTTATGCTTTAATTTTTGGAAATGAAGTAAAAGGTGTTAAGGATGGTGTTATCGCCTTATCTGATAGCTGTATTGAGATTCCACAATGGGGTACAAAACATTCATTCAATGTAAGTGTAAGTGTTGGAATTGTTTTATGGGATATCGTGCTAAAATTTAAATAGTTGGCTTTTTTTGTAACTAATATTACTGAATATCGTAAAAATCATAGTTAATTGTGTAATTGTTATTTTTTTTTATACTTTTGCATATATAAATAAGTGTGTTCTTAGCTTACTTATAGTTATTTTTAAAGTAATTATTATTAACTTATAATTCGGAAATTATTTCTACAATAAAAATTTACTAATATGAAAAAAATTTATTCTATTTTAACAAGCGTGTTAATCTTAAGCATGATTCTAATGCCGATGTCTTTTTATGGACAAGACAATGATGCTAAAAAAGAAAACAAAAGCTCAAGTTTCAGTAGGCATTTATTCATTCAGGGACAAATAGGAGCAAGTTGGTTTCATGGCGATCTTGCCAAATATGGAGTTGCCCCGGATTTAGCAAATACTCAATTAAGCGGAGGCCTTGGTATTGGTTATCAACTTCTTCCATGGCTAGATTTACGTGGTAATTTAAATAGAGGGTTTGTGAAAGGTGAAAAAGAAAATGTAATTGCTAAAAACAATATTGGTATCGGTGCCGGTTTTCAGCAAGACATGAAGATGGATATGGACTATTATAGTGGAGATTTGCAGTTAGGACTTAATTTATCGAACTTGTTTTTTGGATATAAAGAAAGATTTTTCTCTTTAGGTGTTCATGGTGGAATTGGTCAGGCCCAATGGAAATCAAGAACAGATGATATGAATACAGATGCCAGATTAGCAACATCGGGTTTTGAAGGCACAAAAAGTAATGGAACAGGAAATGGTATTAATGATAGAAATATTGACTTAACAGTTCCTTTTGGAGGTGATTTAATATTTGCAGTTTCTGAAAACTGGGATGTTTATGGTGATTATACATTTACATGGATGAAGACAGATTATGCCGATAATGTTGTTCATGGTGAAATGGCTTTCAAAAATGATACATATTCACATTTTAATGTAGGTGCTCGCTATAAATTTGGTGGAAATAAGAATAAAAAAATGGCTGCCAACTTTGAGGATGTTCAGCTACAAGTAATACCAACACCACTTGAAGAAAAAGGTGATTTAGTTGAAGTTACAATTAAAGGAACTTTCCCCCCAAAATATTTCGATAAAAAAGCAATTATGTGTTTCACTCCTGTGTTACAATATGCTGGTGGAGAAACTGCATTTGAAACAATGAATTTCAAAGGAGAAGATGTTGCTGGTGATGGTACTCTTGTTAGCTATGGAAATGGTGGTTCATTTACATACACAAGTAAAATTCCTTATGATCCTGCAATGGATATTAGTGAATTATTTGTAACTCCTGTTGTATATACTTATGATGGTGAAGTTTATGATAATTGTGATGCCGCTATTGCAAATGGAAATAAAATGTATGCTGCTGATCAAAGAAAACTTGATAATGGTGTAATTCATACTTCAAAATATCTACGTAACACAGAATTGTTAGCATTTGCACCTCATGCATATGAAAAAGTTACAATTAGTACTCAGCAGTCTGACTTGTTCTTTAGAGTTAATCGTTCAGCACTAAACTGGAAACTTCCTCTTAATAAAGATGAGGAGAATTATGCTGCTCTTAAAGGCAATATGTCGGATATGGAAAAAGGATGGCTATTAGAGGATATTACAATTGATGGTTGGGCTTCTCCTGAAGGTGAAGAAACTTTTAATGCCGGACTTTCAGAGCGCAGAGCTCAGACAGCATTAAAATACATGGAAAAGAAAATTAACAGAGCTGCCAAGAAAAATGAACTTATTAAAAATGAAGGAATTGAGTTTGTTGTAAATTCAAATGGTCCTGACTGGAATGGCTTCATGGTAGCAGTTAAAAATTCTGAAATAAAAGATAAGAATTCTATCTTAAATGTTATTAATTCAGCTGAACAAACAAAGAAAGAAGAAGAAATAAGAAATATGATTCTTATTTATCCTGAAATCGAACGCGATATTCTTCCTCCATTAAGACGTGCTGACATTAAAGTAAACACTTTTGTTCCTAAGAAAACAGATGCTGAATTAGCAAACCTTTCAACTTCAAATCCAAGTTCACTTGAAATGGAAGAGCTTTTCTATGCTGCAACGCTAACAGAAGACAATGGAACCAAAAAAGTAATTTATGGTTCTATCATCGAATTTTATCCTAAATGTTGGAGATCAGTTAGTAATGCTGCTGCTATTGAATTAGCTGAAGGTAACCTGGAAATTGCTAAAGAATTGCTTATGAGGGGCGTTGAATTAAATAAGAACTCATTTGAAATTCGTAACAATTTTGGTATTTATAATATGATGGTAGGTGACTATAATAAAGCTTTACAATGTTTTAATAAAGCACAAGAATTAGGTGGTGATGAAAATTATAACTTAGGTGTGACAAATATTGCTTTAGGAGATTATGCAAAAGCTGAAAGTCTTTTATCTGGTGCATCATGCGACTTTAACCTTGGTCTTGCACAATTACTTAATGGTAATGCAAGCGGTGCTGAGAAAACATTCAACTGTGCTCCTCAGGATGCTGAAACATTATACTTATTGGCAATTACTGCAGCACGTCAGGATAATAAATCAGCCATGTTAGATTACTTAGGGCAGTCAATTAAAGCTGATTCTGAAGTAGCTGCTTTAGCTGCAACCGATAGAGAATTTTTTAAATATTATGACGATGCAGACTTTAGTGCAATTGTTAATATGAAGTAGAAATAATATTTTTGATTTAGAAAAGCTCCGGATTTATCCGGAGCTTTTTTTATGTCTATGGTTTTTATGGATTGATACTTTATGATACTATTATTAAAGCAGTATTCGATGTACTCCTGGTAAATATTCTTTGGTAACTATAGATACTATATTGTTATAATCTTTCTTATTATGAACAAAATCAATATTGTTTGTGTCAATTATTAATATTGGCAGGTTGCTTTGTTGCTTTATAAATTCGAAATATCCATCTTGGATTTTATCCAGATATTCATTTTTAATATTTTGTTCATACGACCTACCCCTGATCTTTATGTTCTCTTGAAGTTTAGGCGTTTCAACGTGTAGATATACAAATAAATCAGGACGAGGTAGTTGCTGAAGAATAATATTAAAGAAACGTGTGTATAGCTTATACTCATCTTCAGCGAGCGTTTTTTGTGCAAAAATTAACGATTTTACAATATAATAGTCGCTAATAGTAAATGATTTGAATAGATCCTGTGGGCCAAGCTTATCTTTTAACTGTTGAAACCGTGAAGCTAAAAACGACATCTCTAGCGGAAATGCGTATTTGTCAGGTTCTTTGTAAAACTTCGGTAAAAATGAATTGTCTTCAAATTGCTCTAGTATAAGTTTTGCATTAAATTCGTTAGCTATTAGTGTGGCAAGAGAAGTCTTCCCTGCACCAATATTTCCTTCTATTGCAATAAAGTTATATTTCATTTATCCTCTTGGATTTTGAAAACGCTAATTTTAGAATTATCTGGGCAAAGTTCTATTAGTTCATTGGTATTAATATTAAGTGTCGGATGAATAAAATCAGGAGCTATTTCTGCCAAAGGTACAAGTGTGAACATTCGTTCATGCATTCTTGGGTGAGGAATAGTTAATATATCTGTATTCATTACTTCATTATTATAATAGAGTATATCAATATCAATTGTACGTGATGTATACCCAATATTTGACCTTTCTCTTCCCAGTTCTGTTTCTATATTATGAATTTGTTTTAGAATATCAGTTGTCGATAGCTTGCTGCAAATTAACAAAACACGATTTAAAAAAACTTGTTTCGCAGTAAAACCTAAAGGCTCTGATTCATAGATGCCAGATCTTTGACTCAAAGCTCCAACAACTTTAACAAGTTTCTTTTCAGCTTCTTCCAGATACTTATACCTTGGTTCAATGTTACTTCCTAACAGAAAAAAAACGCTATTCAAATCAATACATTTTTAGGATGATGATAAAAGCAAAATTAGCAAATCTATGCTCACCTGTTACAGGTGTTTTACAAAAGTTGTTAAGTGTTATGCTAAATTAAAGGAAAGCATTTTGTTGGATATTATTTATTGTTCTATTTTATATAAACGGGCAAGCAGGTTTCTTATTTTTAGATCATACTTGGTATCCATAGCCCAACTACCAGTAAGGCCACTTAAGTGCGTAACACTACCTCTTTTTACATATTTAAAACGATCGTCAATAAGTTCGTTTTTGAGTTTATGTGTTGAAGCGTAAGCTTTAAGGTGTTGGATATGTGCTCTAACTCCTAGTTTCGAGTCTTTAAATGATAACCCCTTAACACCATTGCCTGTAACTCCAAGTCCACAAAAATTATTTTGGTTCTTATTCACCGTTCCATCAAATCGAAGGAAGCCGGTTTCATGACACATCTGAGTGAATGCAATATCAGGGTTTACTCCTTCATAATTTGCTTCCTTTATATACAAACTAGCGAGAGTTTGGGCATACTTATAATCAATGTTTTGATTATTATTTTTTAAAAACTTGGCAAGTGTTGATTGTTTTTGAATGCCAGGACCCATAATATTTTCTGAAGGTGTTGCTACAATGTCAACAGTTTTTTTAGTTTCTTTCTTTATATATGAAACAGGAGATAAATAGTAAATAGAAAAATCAGCTATTGTTGATCTTATAAATTCTAAGTTTTTGTTTGTTGGTTTATTTTGATCGGGGGGATGTGCTGTAATCTCTGAATATGTGTATGAACCGATACTAGAAAATATAAGCAGAAATGTCAATAACAGTTTTCTTTTAAGAATCAGATTATTAGAATTTATTGACTGGTGTTTTACCATTTGATAAAAGTCATAATCATATGCTAATATTTTACCAGATTAGTGTTTTTTTATTCACAGTTATTTGTTAATATTGTAGTTTTAGAATAATCATAAAAAATAATATATCATGAAACAGTTTTTTAAATTTATGTTTGCCTCTTTTGTAGGTACCGTACTTACAATATTAGTTATCTTTTTATTGTTTGCCGGAATGATTGCTTCGCTTGTTGCCATGTCTGGAGATGAGGAAGTTAAAATTAAAGATCATTCGATATTACACATAGTATGGAATGCTGAAATCAAAGACAGGTCTTCTGATAATCCAATGGAAGGATTTGATTTTGCCACAATGCAATCGAAAAAGCCAATCGGTTTGTATGATATTCTTAAAAATATTGAGAAAGCTTCAAAAGACTCAAGAATAGATGGTATTTTTCTTGACATGGAGACTATTCCTGCCGGACTGGCCACATCAGAAGAAATTCGAAATAAGCTATTGGAATTTAAGGAATCGGGTAAGTTTATTGTTAGTTATGCTAACGGTTACGATCAAAAGGCATATTACCTTGCCAGTCTTTCAGATGAAATTTATCTTAATGCAGAAGGCATGATTCTTTTTAAAGGGCTTAATGCTCAACTAATGTTTTTTAAAGGAATGCTTAAAAAGTTAGATATTGACATGCAGATAGTTAGAGGGCCAAATAATAAATATAAAAGTGCTGTAGAACCACTGATGCTCGATCATATTAGTGAGGCAAATCTTGAACAAATGCAAACGCTGCTCAATTCTATCTGGGGAAAACTAATTACTTCAATTTCTGATAGCAGAGGAATAAGTATTGATGAGCTTACGGCCATTGCAAATAAATTAGAGCTTGCAACTGCACAAAATGCTGTCGATTATAAGTTTGTAGATGGTGCTGTTTATCGTGATGAAGTAATTTCAATATTAAAGAAAAAAACCGGACTTAAAGATGACGAGAAGCTTAATTCAGTTTCATTCGGAAAATATATAAATGCCAAGGTTGAAAGCACTAAAGGTTTGAAAAGAAATCAAATAGCCATTGTTTTTGCTGAAGGTGGAATTATTCAGGGAAAGAGTGATGGAGATAATATGGGATCGGTTACTATTTCAAATGCTATTAGCAAAGCTCGTAAGGATAAAAAAGTGAAAGCCATAGTTTTAAGAGTTAATTCACCTGGTGGTGATGCTCTTGCATCTGAAGTTATAAGGCGTGAAGTGGAGCTGGCAGGAAATGATATGCCAATTATTGTATCAATGGGTAACCTGGCTGCATCAGGTGGTTATTGGATTTCTACTAACGCTGATTATATTTTTGCTCAGCCAACAACAATTACAGGATCAATTGGTGTATTTGGAATAATCCCTAATTTTGAAGGTCTCCTTAATAATAAGCTGGGTATCAATATAGATAATGTTATGACAAATGAGAATTCTGATTTTATTGACGTTATGAAGCCTTTAACTCCATATCAGCATGCTAAACTTGATGATATGGTTACTAAAATTTACACTGACTTTACCGAATTAGTGGCACGTACACGTAAGCTTGATATCACATACGTAGATAGCATTGCAAAAGGTCGTGTATGGTCTGGGGTTGATGCGCTTGGCTTAGGATTAATCGACCAATTTGGAGGTATTGAAGATGCTGTAGCATATGCCGCTGAAAAAGCTGAACTGGGAGATGACTACAGAATAACAACTTATCCTATAAGAAAAGAATTTCTTGTGCAGCTGATGGAGGAGTTAACAGGTCAGACCAGACAAACCATAATTAAGCATGAACTTGGCGAGTATTACACATATTATCAAAATATTCAGACCTTGAAAAATATGCAAGGTGTACAGGCAAGAGTGCCGTTCTTCATGAAAGTAAATTAGTTATAGAATAGTTATATTCTAATTATTATCAAGAGCTTGTAAAGTTAGTTTTTTGTCATTCTGATCCGCCTCAGATGGATCAGAATGACAGATGTTTTTAACTTTTTGGACAGCTTCATTTTTTTTCTAGAATGACTCTAATTCCATTTTAAGTATTTTAATTTTTTCTTCTTTTAAAAGGTCGGAATTATTATTAAATAGGTCGTTTAACCAACTTCCATACATGGGATTTGGTAATACAATAAACTTTACTCCAAATTCATTTTTATAGTTATCAGTTAGCAAAAACCTATCATTAATATTTTTATCATCAAAAACGTGCATAAAATCACCTAGGTTATCACCCATCAGTAAAGCTATATGGTGATTGACAGCCACTAAATTTCTACGTGATTCTTTGTTCGAATCATCTAATCTCATTAATATATGATCCTCATCAGCAAATGGGAAACCTTTTTCATTAAGGTTTTTTAAAGTTGGTTCCATTAACTTAATTTTTCTGTTTGTAATATAAAACACAACAACACCTTTTGATTTAGCATAATTTAAAAACTCAACTGAGCCTGCGAGTGGTTTTGCAGCTGCTAGTTGGCACCACTCGTTCCAATATTTGGGGTAATCGGAATTATTAAGAATACTTTTAGCTTCAAATGGGCTGTTATCTAAAACTGTTTCGTCAATATCTACAACAACAGCTAACGGTTTCGTCAAGTCAGCAACTTTAAGTTGACTATCAAGACTCAATTTTGCAATATTAAAAGCTTGATAAGATAATGCTCTTTTCTCAGCGGCTTTTTGTTGAAATAGTGTTGCTAATAAAAGATATTCATTATCAGCTCCTTCCTTTGCATTATGTTCAAGTGTACAACCAGAAAACAAGCCTGTTACAAGCAGGATAATAACGAAATGTTTTAATGTTTTTTTCATAGGATTAAAGCTTTTACTTATTGTTTTTATAAGATAGAAATTGACATGGATTTAATTTTCATCAATATTAATTGAATATATTGAAATTACAAAATGATTTTATTAGTAATAGCTAAAAAAAAGGATGCTTTTTTCAAAGCATCCTTTTTATTTTATTAGTATAACTAATATAAATCAGAAACAGGGAAACACGATAAATGATTTTGATCTTGCTTCCCGATTCCTTAATTTTGATTCATTTATCTATTCAGAAAAATCCATATTAGCCTGCCTAACGTAATTTTTATATTTCCATTTGGCATCTGCTTCATTCTGTGCAAACAATTTACGTGCTTCCTCAGGGAAAGATTTTTTAAGCGACGCATATCTAACCTCATTGTTAAGAAAATCTTGATATTTAGTCCAGTCTGGTTCTTTAGAATCAAGTGAAAATGGATTTTTACCTGTTCCCTCAATCGTTGGGTTATATCTGTAATTGTGCCAGTAACCAACTTCTACAGCAAATTTCTCTTCATTCATAGCTCCACTCATGCCGCCTTTAATTCCGTGTGCAATACATGGTGAATAAGCAATAATCAGAGATGGTCCGGGATAAGCTTCTGCTTCTTTAAAGGCTTTAAAAGCTTGTGATTGGCTTGCTCCCATCGCAATTTGTGCAACGTAAACATAACCATACGTCATTGCCATTGCACCAAGGTCTTTTTTTCTGATTTTTTTACCGGATGCTGCAAATTTAGCTACCGATCCCGATGGTGTTGATTTGGAAGCCTGACCACCAGTATTTGAATAAACCTCGGTATCCAATACAAGCACATTTACATCTTCACCTGAAGCTAGAACATGATCCAATCCACCATAGCCAATGTCGTAAGCCCATCCGTCACCGCCAAATATCCATTGTGATTTTTTGATCATATATTGCTCAAGTGCAAGAATTTCTTTCGCAAGAGGGCTGTCTTCCTTCTTAAGTTTATCAATAACATTTTTTGAAGCTTCAACAGAACCGTTTGCATTATCTTTATTCTCGATCCATATATTCATTGCTTCCTTTGTCTCCGTGGTAAATTTACCATCTATGGCCTCATGCATTTTAATAGTGATACGGTCTCTTAGTTTTTCAACGCCAACAGCCATTCCAAAACCAAATTCAGCATTATCTTCAAACAATGAATTCGCCCAAGCAGGCCCTTTTTCTGATTCTTTATGCTTACAATATGGTGTTGAAGGAGCTGATCCTCCATAAATTGAAGAACATCCAGTAGCGTTTGCTACCATCATCCTCTCACCAAAAAGTTGTGTAACGGTTTTAATATATGAAGTTTCACCGCAACCGGCACATGCTCCTGAGAACTCAAATAATGGCTGAGCAAACTGACTGTTCTTAACGCTTTTGTCTTTAGCTACAACATCTTCTTTATAACCAACTTTATCATTCATGTAATTCCACCTGTCAATTTCATCAAACTGACTTCCAATAGGTTTCATTACAAGTGATTTTTCTTTGGATGGACAAACTTCAACACAAACACCACAACCTGTACAATCCAATACGCTTACCTGAATCTTAAATTTATATGCTTTAATTGGTCCTGCGCCCTGGAGAACTTTTGTGTCATAAGGTGCATCAGCAACTTCCTCATCTGTAAGTAAAAACGGACGGATTGCTGCATGAGGACAAACATATGAACATTGATTACACTGAATACAGTTTTCATCCAGCCATTCAGGTACATTTGTTGCAACACCACGTTTTTCGTAAGCTGTTGTTCCGTTAGGGAATGTGCCGTCTTCACGACCATTAAATGCACTTACAGGTAAAGTATCTCCTTTTTGAAGATTAATTGGATCTACAACATTTTTAATGAACTCGGGCAGATTAGCATTCTCTTCTTTAGGTTGAACATCAACTTCTTTCCAATATTCAGGTATGTCAATTTTGATAACATCGCTACCAGCATCAACAGCTGAATAGTTCATGTTTACAATTTCTTCTCCTTTTCTGCCGTAAGTCTTCATGATAGCTGTTTTCATTTCATTTACAGCATCTTCGTAAGGAATAACTTCAGCAACTTTAAAGAAGGCTGATTGCATAATTGTATTTGTACGATTTCCTAATCCTATTTTTTGAGCAATTTTTGTTGCATTAATGATGTACATAGTAATATCATTATCTGCAATATATTTTTTCATATGGTTTGGAAGTCTCTCCTTTGTTTCTTCAATATCCCATATGCTGTTAAGAAGGAATGTTCCTCCTTTTTTAAGACCTGCAAGCATATCATATTTTTCAAGATATGCAGGAACATGGCATGCTACAAAATCAGGAGTACCAACCAGATAATGAGAACGGATTGGGTTATCGCCAAATCTAAGATGCGAAATAGTTATACCACCTGATTTTTTAGAATCATATGAAAAATAAGCTTGGCAGTATTTGTCGGTTGATCCACCAATAATTTTTATAGAGTTTTTGTTGGCACCAACAGTACCATCAGCACCTAATCCATAAAATTTAGCTTCGTAAGTGCCTTTTGGAGCAACGCTAATTTCAGGTAATACTGGGAGTGAAGTGAATTTAACATCATCAACAATACCTACTGTAAATCCATTTTTGGGTTTGTCCGAAGCAAGATTATTATAAACCGAAATCATCATTGCAGGAGTTGTGTCCTTTGAACTCAATCCGTAACGACCACCAATAATCATTGGTGCATTTTCTTTTTCGTAGAATAAATCCCTAATGTCGAGATATAATGGTTCGCCATTGGCTCCAATTTCTTTAGTTCTATCTAATACAGCTATTCGTTTTACATTCTTAGGCAATGCTTTCATGAAATATTTTTCAGAAAACGGACGGTAAAGGTGAACTGTGATTAAACCTAATTTTTCGCCAGATGCATTTTTGAAATCAATAACTTCTTTAATGGTTTCGGTAATTGAACCAATTGCAACAACAATGTTTTCGGCATCTTCGGCACCATAATAAGTAAAAGGATGGTATTCGCGACCGGTTATTTTTTTGATCTCCTGCATATATTCTTCAACCAGATCAGGAATATCATCATAAAATTTAGATGCAGCTTCCCTGGATTGGAAATAAATATCAGGATTTTGAGCAGTACCTCTTGTTACAGGGTGTTCCGGATTCAAAGCATTATCTCTAAATCTTTGTAATGCATCATAATCAACTAGTTTTTCAAGGTCATCCTGATTCATAGCTTCAACCTTCATTAGCTCATGAGAAGTTCTGAAACCATCGAAGAAATGAATAAATGGAATACGTGATTTTATTGCTGTAAGGTGAGCAACACCGGCTATATCCATTATTTCCTGTGCACTACTTGTTGCAAGCATAGCAAAACCAGCCTGGCGAGTACTCATAACATCACTATGATCCCCAAAAATTGAAAGTGCCTGAGCTGCAAGGCTTCTTGCACTAACATGAAATACTGCGGGAAGTAATTCACCTGACATTTTGTACATGTTTGGTATCATAAGTAACAAACCCTGTGAAGCAGTAAATGTGCTTGTTAAAGCACCTGCTTGTAGTGATCCGTGTACTGCACCTGATGCACCACCTTCTGATTGCATTTCAGTAACCTTCACTGTTTCGCCAAAAATATTCTTCTGTCCATTGGCTGCCCACTGGTCAATATATTCCGCCATGTCTGATGATGGAGTAATAGGATAAATAGCAGCAACTTCGCTGAACATATAGGCTATATGAGATGCAGCATAATTACCTTCACATGTTATAAAATTTTTCTTTCTGCTCATGATTTATTTATTTAGAAAGTAGTATAATCATTATTATTTTTAATTTTTGCGAAATTACTCAATTCACCAAATTAAGCTGCTTCTTTTTATCAATTAGTTAAGCATATATATACAATTTAAAATCAGTATAGATTAGAATTTGACAGAGATTGTAATAGTTTTGTATTCAATTTTATATAAGTCACTCTGTTTTGAAATGAAAATGTTGTAATTTTACACCAGAAAATAAAATCAAAAAATAAATTAAGATGGACCTAACAGTAAAATATCTTGGATTAGAATTAAAGAACCCAATAATTGTGGGTGCAAGTAACCTTGTAACTGATATAGAAACTATTAAAAAACTAGAGGCTGCAGGGGCAGCTGCAATTGTTTATAAATCGTTGTTTGAGGAGCAAATACAACTTGAAAACCTTGAAATGGATCAAACAATGGGAGGTATTGATGAGCGACATGCTGAAATGTCATCTGGAGTTAACGATACATTTGATGCGGGCCCGGAAGATTTCTTAATGCATTTTGCAGAAGCGAAAAAAGCTGTTAATATTCCTGTGATTGCCAGTTTGAATGCCGTTTATGATGATACTTGGGCTGAATATGCAAAAAAACTTGAAGATGCTGGGGCCGATGCATTAGAGCTTAATTTTTACAATAACCCCAAGGATTTTGAGATGACAGGTCGTTCCATATTAAATTCGGAACTCGACATTATTGAAACTGTTAAGAAAGTTGTTAGTATTCCAGTTAGTGTTAAACTTAGTCCTTTTTATACAAATCCTCTTTATACATTTAATGAAATGGACAAAAAAGGTGTTGATGGATTTGTTCTTTTTAACAGGCTTTTTCATCCTGATATAAATGTTAATCTTGAAAAGATGAGCTTCCCATATAATCTAAGCTCTGAATATGATAGCCGACTACCATTACGCTACGTTGGTTTGCTTTATGATAATATTAATGCGGATATTTGTGCAAACAGGGGAGTGTTTACAGGGGAAGATGTGATTAAAATGATCCTTGCTGGTGCTGATGTTGTTGAAGTTGTAAGCACTATTTATAAACATGGTCCACAGCAGATTACTAAGATGCTGGAAGACATGGAGATTTGGATGGCCAATAAACAATACGAAACTTTAGAAGAGTTTAGAGGCAACTTATCAAAGAAAAATGTTAACGATCCGTTTGCTTATCGCAGAGCACAATATGTTGATATATTGATGAAGTCTTCAGAGATTTTCAAAGATTACCCGATATAGATATTAGACGGAAGGCGGAAGCTGGAAGCCCGAAGCTGGAAGAAATAAGTAGCTAACTTTGTTCTTCTGACTCCGGGCTTCTGACTTCTATATTATATCATTTTTTTTCTGTTCTTCATCCATTATCCTGGAGATGCTACTGTCGCATCTTCCTTCATCTTTACAGTCAGGTTTGGCAGATGGTGTTTCACAACTACAGCCAATTTTACTGTTTTCGAACAGGACAAGCTTACAACCATTACAACAACTACCTGTGCATGATTGTTGAAAGGAATTAGGATGAAAATACAGCTTACTATTGTTTACTGTTAGTTCGGAATAAACAGAATAGCAACTGTGTGCTTTTTTATTACTATTGCTTACAAGGCTTGCTTCAACGCCTAAATAGTAATTAAATTTTTTCTTTTCAAGTTGTATAACTTCAACCCATGCACGAGTATATGTATAGCTTAACCACTCTTCTGTTAGCCTGTTATGTTTTAGCATTAGGCTAGCAGCATCATTGAGAGATATGGTTAGTTTGGCAGCAGACTGATTGTCTTTAACAATATTTCCAATTTTAATACCACCAACTTTCTTCTCCGTATTTGAGTTACAAGATGCGAATACTAACAAGCTAATTACAAATAAACTTAGAATTTTAATTATGTTATTTTTCATGATCATAAGCTTTTGTTTTACCAAAACGTTTCCAGGTTCTTTTAAACTCTGGAAGGTCTTATACCAAATAGCCACCAAAATAAGCCTTAAAACCTTTATCTTTTCCATCTTATCTTCTTAAAATATTTCTTCCGTAGCTATGGCTATTCAACAAATATTTTAAATCGATAAGCAGAAATATATATTGTTTTATAAGACTCATTTTGATAACTAATTGGTATTAATAATATTTTTTAAAAGTGCAACTTGTGATAATCGAATGTTTGATTATTACGATAGCTATTAATTTTCGCAGCTAGTACTATAAATATTTTTAGGTCGTGTTTGTTTAACCAGGCAATGGCTTCTGGTTTTTCATTTATTGCATCAGCAAACACTTCCAAAAAACTAAACTCAAATTTTCTAAGCCATGCATATGCTTCTGGTTTTTTGTCGATGGCATCATCAAAAGCAGCATATTGAGGATACTTATTCTTTAACAGCCAGTCGATTGCCTCTTTGCTTCCTTTTATTCCACTACTAAGGGCAGCTAATTCAGGGTAACCATTTTCTAATAGCCATTGATGAAAATTGTCACCATTATCATTAAATGTTTCTCCAAAAGCAAGTAGTATTTTAGGAGGATAATGAAGCATTAGTTATAGAATTTTATGGAGTTTTGGAGGAATGGAGTATTGGGTTAAGTACCAGGTCTTGTTATGATATCCTTCCATTATTCCAAAATTCCACAACTCCAATTTTTAATTTCTGTCAATACAGTTCAAGTCTTCATAGGCGCGCTTAAGCCTTTCAACCATCGATTGTTGACCTGCTCTAAGCCATTTCCTTGGATCGTAGTATTTTTTATTGGGCGAATCATCACCATCAGGATTACCTATTTGACTTTGTAAATAATCGTGATACTTAGCTTCATATGCTCGTACTCCATCCCATGCAGCCCATTGAGTATCAGTATCAATATTCATTTTTATTACACCGTACGAAATAGCTTCTTTTATTTTTTCAGGTTCAGAACCCGAACCACCATGGAAAACAAAGTTTACAGGGTTATCTCCTGTACCATATTTTTTCATAATATAGCTTTGAGAATTTTTAAGAATAACGGGTTCAAGCTTCACATTACCTGGTTTATAAACACCATGAACATTGCCAAATGCTGCGGCTATGGTAAAGTTACTGCTTACTTCCGATAATACTTCAAAAGCTCTGGCAACTTCTTCGGGTTGAGTATATAATTTTGAGCTATCGATATTTGTATTATCAACGCCGTCTTCTTCACCTCCTGTAATTCCCAATTCTATCTCGAGTGTCATTCCCATTTTGCTCATTCTTTCAAGGTATCTTTTTGATATTTCAAGATTTTCTTCCAGTGGCTCTTCTGAAAGGTCGAGCATATGTGAGCTGAATAAAGGTTTGCCTGTAGATTTAAAATATTCTTCACCTGCATCTAATAATCCGTCAATCCAGGGAAGAAGCTTTTTTGCTGCATGATCGGTGTGAAGAATTACTGGTATACCATATAATTCAGCAAGTTTATGTACATGTAAGGCGCCTGATACCGACCCCACAATAGCTGCTTTTTCATTTTCATTCGATAATCCTTTTCCTGCGTAAAATGCGCCTCCACCATTAGAAAACTGAATTATAACAGGAGAATTAACATCTTTAGCTACTTCCATAACTGCATTTATAGAATCGCTTCCAACAACATTTACAGCCGGAAGGGCGAATTTATTTTCTTTAGCTATATTGAAGATGGTATTTAAGTCGTTGCCAAATACAACTCCGGGTTTAATTTTATCTGAAATTTTTAATGTCATTTGTATGTTATTTTAATATGAATTTAAATTACAAAATTACTGTAATTCTCAAAACAGATTTTTTTATTATAAAAAAATTGTTTATTTATTGGTAGTATATTCTGTTTTTGGACCTACTTTATATAAGTCAAATTGTTTTTGAATCATTGTCAGGAGTTCTGTTTTGATAATAGGTTTAGCTATATAATCGTTAAACCCAGCTTCTAGATATGAGTCTTTATCACCCATCATTGCATAAGCTGTTTGTGCAATAAAAGGAACATTTTTATAGATCGGAAATTTTTTCTTAACTTCATGCATCAGCTTTATTCCGTCCCATGGTTCAGGAAGGTTGATGTCAAAAAGCATGACATCAAATATTTTATTTGATTTGCTACTTTTTTCAATTATTTTAAGTGTGTCTTTTCCATCAATAGCTGTGGTTATCTCTCCCGTTTTTTTCAGCATTTTTTCAAGTACCAAGCGGTTCATGCGATCATCTTCAACAATGAATATTTTGATTCTACCGTATTCAGGAGCACTTATTATAGATGCCTTTTTTTGAGATATATTATCTGAAATATCAATATTATCTGTTTCTGATGTGCAGGGCAGTGTAATTTTAACATTTGTGCCAACTCCTAATTGCGAAGTTATTTCTAACTTGCTATTCATCAGGTCTATTAGTCTGTGAGCAAGTATTAATCCAAGCCCTTGTCCCTGGTAAGTTAACGAACTTCCATGTTTTTTATATTCGAACGAAGCATACAGCATATTCAGTGTTTTTTCACTTATACCAATACCCTTGTCTTTTATTTCAATAGTAGCTGTATTATTGTTAACATTGTGTATTGTTGAAATTGTTACAAAGCCTTTTTCGGTATATTTTACCGCATTGTCCATTATTACATTGAGAGCTTTTACAAGGCTGCCGGTATCAGCAACTATTTTTGGCAGGTCGTTATCTAATTTTGTTTTATAAACAAGTCCTTTTTCTTTGGCTTTAAATAAATAGTTATTCTCAACTTCTTTAAATATTTTATTTAAGTCGCATGACGAAATATTGTAATCAAGTATATTTGCTTCAATACTTGATATGTCAATTATATTAGTTATTAAGCTCATTAGTTTTTCGCCGCTTTCCCGGATGTTCTTAGCATATTCGTATAGATCTTCATTACCCATCACAGCCAGCTCAACTTCAAGTAAATCAGAAAACCCCATAATACCGCTTAATGGTGTTCTTATTTGATGGCTCATGCTACCCAAAAATGCATTCTTCAAGTAATTTGATTCTTCTGATTTTTTAAGAGATTTTCTTAGTCCAACAATAGCGTTGGTGCTTTTTTCTAATGCAGCCTCTTCATTTTTAGTTTTATCATTAACTGCTCGTTCAAGCTTCTCATTAAATTTAGATAATTTTGTGTTTGCTATTTCAAGTTTCTTGTTGCTTTCAGCTTCTGTTTTTTTGAATTTCCATTTTGAGATAAAAAAATATACTAACCCGCCGGCTAATAATATTACTAACCCAAATATTGATAAATACTGTGATTTTGATAATCCGAATATTTCATTGTTGGAGTTGTAATCTTGAGAAATAATACTACCTAAGTATTTTTCTTTTAAGATTTTACCTCTCTCCTTATATAGTTCATCAATCAGGGTGCTTTGTAGTGATAAAAAATAATATGATGAATCGATATTACCTTGTTGCTCATAAGTATGAGCTAAAAATCCATAAATAATATTGCGCTTGTTTACTGAAGATATACTATCGTTAATGGATAAATATTTAAATGCATATTTTTTTGACTGATTGGAATCAATTTGTCTGTAAAGTATTGCTAATTCAAAAAGTAAATCAGCGTTTTCACTATTTGATGATGATTCTAATCTGTTCTCCAGGCTGTCGATAATAATTGCAGATCTTGCAATGGAATACTTTACTGTTTTCTCATTTTGCCCTTTAATTTGTGTCGAATAAAGAATCACAAAAATGAGAATTATAGCTTGAATTATTTTCATAAATAAGCATCTGAATAATTACCAAAGATAGTTCATTTCTTAAAGTAATACTAAATATGATCTCAAATGATTGGTATAAAAAACATATGCTATAAAGCTTATTTTGATATTTTTATATCTTTACCCACTTGAAAATATAAGATAGACATATTTAAGTACCAGTAATACAGTCTTTTAAATAAAATTACTATGATTAAAAAGATACTTGTAGCCAATAGGGGAGAGATTGCTATTAGAGTTATGCGAAGTTGCCGGGAGATGGGAATTAAATCAGTAGCGGTTTATTCAGAGGCTGATAGAACTTCAATGCATGTGCGCTATGCCGATGAAGCATACTATATAGGACCTTCACCTTCCAACGAAAGTTATCTGGTTATCGATAATATTATTGAAACCGCAAAAAAGAGTGGTGCTGATGCAATTCATCCTGGTTATGGATTCCTGTCAGAAAATGCAGAATTTTCTGACAGATGTGAAAAAGAAGGAATTATTTTTATAGGACCTTCATCCTATGCCATTAATACAATGGGAGATAAAATCACTGCACGAAAAAAAATGTTGAGTGCAAATGTTCCGGTTGTTCCCGGTACTACTGAGCCCATTGCTGATATAAAGGAGGCTATTGAATATATAAATAATATTGGACTCCCGGTTATGATTAAGGCTACTGCAGGTGGCGGGGGTAAGGGCATGAGGTTGGTTACTAAAGAAAAAGATATTGTTTCGGCAGTTACATCAGCAAAATCAGAAGCTCTTGCATCTTTTTCTAATGGGGATGTTTATATTGAGAAATATATTAGCTCCCCACATCATATAGAATTTCAGATTGTTGCTGATAAGCATGGTAATTGTGTTCACTTGTTTGAGCGCGAATGCTCGGTACAACGTCGTCACCAAAAAGTTGTTGAAGAAACTCCTTCGCCAATAATGACTGAGAAAGTTAGAGCTGAAATGGGGAAACATGCTGTTGCAGCTGCAATGGCGGTAAATTATTCTGGAGCAGGAACAATTGAATTTATTGTGGATGATGACCTCAATTATTACTTCCTTGAGATGAACACAAGATTGCAAGTTGAGCATCCTATTACAGAAAGAGTTGTAGGTATTGATCTTGTGAAAACACAGATTAACATCGCTAATGGCGAGTCTTTAGAATTTAAACAAGAAGACCTTAAACAAACAGGGCATGCCATAGAGGTTAGAATATATGCTGAAGACCCTGATAATAATTTTATGCCAAACCCCGGCACCATTGAACATATTACCGAGCCTCTTGGTCTGGGTGTAAGACATGATGGCTATGTTTATGCTGGTTATCAGATACCTATTTATTATGATCCAATGATAAGCAAACTTATTGTATGGGCATCAACTCGTTCGGAAGCCATTGATAGACTAAAACGGGCATTATATGCTTATAAAATTACTGGTATTAAAACATCAATAACATTCCTTAGCAGGATACTCGAGGTTCCTGATTTTATTAATGGGAAATATAATACTCATTTTATTCAGGATAATGAGAAATATCTTGGCCCTATTAATAAAACACCTCAACGTGTTAAGGATATTGCATCCATTGCTACGTTTGTTGATTATTTGGCTAACCTTGATAAACATAAAGAGCAGTGTTACTGTAAACCACATATGGGTAATTGGAAAACGTTTGGAAGGAAAAAAAATATTACACGATTATAATCACATTATTAAAATTTAATTATGGGATATGAAATTAAAGTTGGTGACCAACAATCAGAAATAAAATTACTTAGTAATGAAAGTAATGTTATGGAAATTTCTGTTGACGATAGAAATTATAAGGTTGATATTGTTGAGGTTGAAAAAGGGATTTACTCTATAATTTATGATGGAATATCATACAATGTAGAATTATTGAAAAAAGGCAATAATAATTATCATGCAACAACTCTTTATAATTCGTTTGATATTGAAGTTATTGATGCAGAGACGAGATATAAGAATAGCAGAAAAAAATCAGAAGATGAAGATAATGCATTTATCTCAACCCCAATGCCCGGAAAGATTGTAAAAATTTTAGTTAAAGAAGGGGATAAAGTTAAAGGTGGAGATACTGTAATTGTTGTTTCAGCAATGAAGATGGAGAGTGAATATAAAGTTGTAAAAGATAGGTTAATTAAAAAAGTATTAGTAAAAGAAGGTGATAATATAGATGGCGATCAGCCCCTTATCATGTTGGAATAAATAAATAATAGAATGCTAAAATGATTAATTTATGCATTTTCGCATTTAATCATTTAATTATTCACTCACTTAATCATTCACTAATTAATCATTCACTAATTAATCATTAGAAAGATGTCGTTAAAATCAAAAATAGAAATACTTGAAGAAAAAGGAAAACTAGCCGAATTAGGTGGTGGTCAACAACGTATTGATAAACAGCATAAAGCCGGTAGGCTTACAGCAAGAGAGCGTATCTTTGAACTTTTAGATTCAGGTACGTTTGTTGAGGTAGACAAGTTTGTAACTCATCGCTGCACTGATTTTGGCATGGAAAAGAACAAAACACTGGGTGATGGTGTTGTTACAGGTTATGGTAAAATTGAAGGCCGTTTAATGTATGTTTTTGCTCAGGATTTTACTGTTTATGGAGGCTCTTTAAGTAGGGCAAATGCTGATAAAATAATCAAAATAATGGATCTTGCCATGAAGATGGGTGCTCCGGTAATTGGCCTTAATGATTCAGGTGGCGCACGTATTCAGGAAGGTGTTGAAAGTCTTGCTGGCTATGCCGACATTTTCTACAGAAATGTACGTAGCTCTGGCGTAATCCCTCAGATATCAGCAGTGTTAGGACCTTGTGCCGGAGGAGCAGTTTATTCACCTGCCATAACCGACTTCATCCTAATGGTTAAAGAAACATCATTTATGTTTGTAACAGGCCCGGATGTTATAAAAACTGTGACTAACGAGGATGTGACGATGGAAGATCTGGGAGGAGCCATGTCGCATAATAAGAAATCTGGAGTAGCTCATTTTACTGCTGAGGACGATGAACAGGCCATGATGATGATTAGAGAGCTAATAAGCTTTTTACCATCAAACAATATGGAAGACCCTCCACAAAAGGTTTGTACGGATGATCCTGAAAGGGTAGAACCAAAGCTGGATGAAATTGTTCCAATTGATCCAAAAGAACCTTATAGTATGTTCGATATTATAATGCCTGTTATAGATAATAGTCATTTCCTTGAGGTTCAACCACATTATGCTCAAAATATTATTGTAGGATTTGCTCGTATTGGTGGTAGCCCTGTTGGGATAGTTGCAAATCAACCATCCGTATTAGCCGGAGTGCTCGATATTGCCAGCTCCACAAAAGCAGCCAGATTTGTTCGTTTTTGTGATGCTTTTAATATACCACTTATAACTTTTGAAGATGTGCCTGGATTCCTTCCCGGAACAGCACAGGAATTTGGTGGAATAATTAAACATGGTGCTAAATTGCTTTATGCTTTCGCAGAAGCAACAGTACCTAAGATTACAATAATTACACGAAAAGCTTATGGTGGTGCTTATGACGTGATGTCGAGTAAACATATTGGAGCTGATGTAAATTATGCCTATCCAACAGCTGAGATTGCTGTTATGGGACCTGATGGTGCTGTGAATATTATATACAGAAACCTATCTGTAGAAGAAAGAAAAGAAAAAGTTGATGAATATCGTGCTAATTTTGCAAGTCCATATAAGGCTGCTGAACTTGGTTATATTGATGAGATAATATATCCACACGAAACTAGAAAGAAGATTGTTCAGGCTCTTGAAATGACCAAAAATAAAACTGATAATTCACCACCGAAAAAACACGGAAATATTCCGTTGTAGAATTTAATACCAAATAGCCACCAAAATGAGCCTTAAAACCTTTATCTTTTCCATCTTCTCTTCTTAAAATATTTCTTCCGTAGCTATGGCTATGCAACAAATATTTTAAATCGATAAACAGAAAAATATTTTGTTTTATAAGGCTCATTTTGATAACTAATTGGTATAACACTACTTTTTATAGTTTTTTTAAGGAGTAGAAACTTTAGAGAAATTCAATAAAAAAACCCTCTGAAACAATGTTCCGGAGGGTTTCGTTTTTCGCTATGTGTATTTAGTTATGAGTGTAAATTAATGCGCTGTTTCTATATCCGGGCTCATCTTTATACCAATCCTGGTATAATTGACCACCACTTTCAGCCCATTCGGTAAATTTTAAATAAACGGATGTAATATCTGCCTTTTCAATAGGATATTCAAAAGGTTCAGTTATGTGTATTGCCCATGGCAAATTATTTACTGTTTTATAATATTTCCCAGTAGCAGGATTACTATCATCATTAATGGTGCTAAACAAAGATTGATCTGCTTTGTCAGTTGGCTCATAATCTGGTAAGTGAACTTCAATACTTCTGTTCAAATCAACAATTATGAATGGGTTAAAGTTTGGAATATCTAATTGAGCCAATGTATATGTACCTTGTGTATATGCCATAAACATATTTAAAGTATCTGGTTCAACATATGGTGAACTTGGAGTTGTATTAACACCGATTCCTGATCCTGGATGTGCCAGAATATTGAAAGCATTGTCGTAAACAATTATCGTTGGTTTCGATTGACCCTCTTCAATGCCGTTTGCTTCAAGATTAATATACCCTTCTTGCAGGTAATAGCCTGTTACTGAAGTAATATCTGCGTTAGCGATATTATTATTTGCAAAATGGAATCCAAAACCATTTTCTAAATCGGCTCCCAATGCTTTTACAATAAAGGTACCAAAAGTTTCTACAATATGGTTCGTACCACTCGTAACAGTCATAAATCTATAATCAATAACTAAATCATTGAAGTCGTAATCACCCTGTCCGGGCCATAAATCTTCATATGCTAGTGTGCCGTTTCCTCCTGGAGGATAGTAGTTATTGAAAGCCCTGTCAGGGTCTGCAGGATAATCATCGTTAACATCAGCAACACCATCACCATCGGTATCGGTAGGTACTGGAGTTGAGTATTCATAAGGTCCCATATCAACGATTCCATTTTCTATTCTTGTATTTCCATCAAGATCAGCAACAGTATTCATCCAACCAAAGTTAATCCCAGTATCAATACAAGGAGAACCAGCTAGGAGTCTGTAATCTTCTGCCCCTGAAGTTGTAGCTGTAAACATTGGTATAGAACTTATGCAATTACTGCTATACGAAGTAGGTAAGGCAGGTGTTGTACAACAGTTTTTGTAATAATAACCCGAACTACTTACAGCATAATTTTCCCCATTATTATAATAGATAATGCAATTATATACCTTTCCATTTTTCCGAGTTCTTATTCCTGCACCATTCCCTGATGGGGCTGTATTATCAGTGATAACACAGTTTTTTACCTTACCACCATTCCAAATATTAACACCGCCTCCCATAAGGCTTGCTGAATTACCTTTTATAACGCAGTTTCTAACTTCTCCATTATTGAGTAATCGAACGCCGCCGCCATACTTTCCTGAATTATCAAAAATATAGCAGTTTTCAACAAGACCTCCATTATCTAATGCTACACCACCTCCATCAATAGCGTAATTGTTTTTTAAAGTACAGTTCTTAACAGTACCACCACTAGTGATGTTTATTCCACCACCATATTGATTAGCTGAATTATGTGCATTCTGAACAGTAAATCCATCTAAAACCGCATTACTATTACTAATAAGAAAACATTTAACAGCATTATTTCCGTCAACAATTACTGCTGCAGAACCATTAATACTCTTAATGGTGATGCCAATATTTACATTAATTGTTGAACTCAAAACATAGGTTCCATCATCTACTAAAATAATATCTCCTGGAGAAGATACGCTAATAGCCGACGCAATATCATTGGCACCATTAGCCAGTGTAGTATATTGTAAGGTATTATTACCTGTCAGCGATACGTACCGGGTGGTTGTAGTGGCAAAAAGGCCAACAACAAACAGGGAAGTCATTAATGTGAGTAAATAAATTCTTTTTTTCATAACTCAAATATTTATATTGTGGCAAATCAACTTTTTAGTTAAATCTGTTTTCAATCTTGTTATTAACAATTGAAACAAGATGGTTCTGGTTATTGTAAACAATGCTAACCTCAGTTACATAAGTTGGGATAGTAATTTTTGTTTTATAATCAACTCCTGGATAAAGAAGCCCTTTCTGGTAAATATTACCATTGGCAGAGTTAATAAAAACTACACCTTTTGTTGAACCCGTTAGCACCACTTCAATATCCATTGTTGTTTTCCAGTTAAAGTTGTCATCAATGTTTAAGTCAGCCATAGTCTTGGTATCAATCTGTGGTTCCTGCTCCGTAAAGTCTTTTCTGCAAGAACCGAGAAAAATTGTCAGTACTGCGAAAATTAGTATCATCTTTTTCATGACTAGTAGGTGTTTGTAATTTTTATCTAATTCGTAAATTAGTTCTACCAAAATTTATGCCATAAGAAAAAATGAGTTATAACACACAGATAGTCAATTACATAAAAATATGCTAAATGTACAGAATTTTCCTAAATTGGAAAAATATTCTTAATATGAGATTAGTATTTTAGCCTTCTATTGATTCAGCTAAAAGTGCGATGTAGCAAAGGTATTTGGCGTGATTAATATATTGATAAATAGCAATCAGCAATTTCTTTTATTCTACATAGATTTGAAAAGCCAGAAATACATTGCTTCAATTGCTATTTTCTGTGGGAACTAATAATGCTTAAATTTTTTATAAAAAAAAAGGTTTGCAGATTAATAATCCACAAACCCATTTTATAATTTTAATTTAAAAGAATCTATTCTTCTTCTTCTTGTGACTCTTCATAAGCTTTTAGCAATTGATTCTGAACATCTGTTGGTACTTGTTGATACTGATCGTGTTTAGAACTAAATGTTCCTCTTCCTGAAGTAATTGCGCTTATAGAAGTTGCATATCTTGTCATTTCTGCAGCAGGAATTTTTGCTTTAATAATCTGGTTTCTTCCATCAGCATCCATTCCCATAATAATACCACGTCTGCCTTGCAGATCGGTCATAACAGCACCCATCATGTCTTCAGGAACACTAATTTCAACATCATTGATTGGTTCCATAATCTTAGGTCCTGCAGCTTTAAAAGCAGTACTAAATGCAAATCTTCCTGCTAATTTAAATGAGATTTCATTTGAATCGACAGGGTGCATTTTGCCATCATAAATATATACTATGATATCACGTGCATATGATCCTGTTAATGGACCTTCATTCATTCTCTCCATAATCCCTTTAAGGATAGCAGGAAGGAATCGAGCATCAATTGCACCTCCTACAATGGAGTTGTTAAAAACCAGTTTACCACCCCAAGGTAGTTCATGAATGTCTGTGCCACGGACCGGAATATCAGTAGGATTCTTATATCCTTCAACAAAAGGCATAATTCTTAAGTAAACTTCTCCAAACTGACCTGAACCACCGGATTGTTTTTTATGGCGATAGTCGGCATTAGCAATTTTTGTTATAGTTTCACGGTAAGGTATTTTTGGTGATGTAGTTTCTACCTCAATATTATGAATATTATTCAAATACCATTTAATTGTATTTATGTGAAACTCACCTTGAGTCTTAATCAACATCTGCTTCAATTCCCTCGAATATTCAATCTCTATTGTTGGATCAGTACGGTGCATTTCATTAAGGATAGTTCCAATTTTTTCATCATCAGAACTATTTACTGCGCTCATGGCAACTGTAAAAATAGGCATTGGAAGAGGTAGAACTATAAATCCAGCATTAGAAGCCTTAGGATCCATAAGCGAATCACTTGTTCTTACATCTTTCAATTTTATTGTTACTGCTATATCACCTGCTACAACTTTATCTACTTTTTCACGGTTTTTACCGTTTAACAGAAACATTTGAGAGATTCTTTCCTTGTTGCCTGTTCTTGGATTAATAAGATCCATGCCCTCAGTAATAGTACCGCCATAAACTTTGAAAAATGATACCTCACCAAGATGTTGTTCAATAGAAGTTTTAAAAACAAATAATGCTGCAGGATCGGTTTCGTTGTAGTTAAATGCTTTACCGTCAGTTGTTTCTATTGCATGCATTTGGCTTGGTGAAGGACATGAATTTGTAATAAAGTCCATAACTCGTGTTGCTCCAATACCATGTTTAGCAGAAGCACACATTACAGGAAAAATCGATCGGCTAATTAAACCTAATCTAACACCTTCTCTCATTTCTTCTAAAGTAAGAGTATCGTTTTCGAAGTATTTTTCCATTAGGGCTTCGTCGCCTTCAGCAGCATTTTCAACAAGAGTAAGATGTAGTTCATCTGCTTTATCTTTTTCCGAATCTGGAATATCTGTAATTTCCGGCTCACCACCTTCAGCATTAAATTTCAACTGCTTCATCAGAATAAGGTCAATGATAGTATTAAAGCCTTCTCCAGTATTTACAGGATATTGAACTACAGTTACTTTATCGCCAAAATAATCTTTTAATGAGGTAATGGTTTCATTGAAATTTGCACCATGATGGTCAAGTTGGTTTACAGTAAAAAAAGTAGGGCTATTAGCTATTTCTGTTTGTTTCCAAGCAGTTTCGGTTGTAGCCTCAACACCACTTTGCCCATTTATCATAAAAAGAGCAGTATCACAAACATTTAATGCAGCAGCTGTATCACCTACGAAATCAGAGAAACCCGGTACGTCAATAATATTTATTTTATTGTTATTGTATAAAGTATATAACATTGAAGAGTGAACCGAGTGTTGACGATCCAATTCGATTGCTCTGTAATCAGATACTGTGTTTTTGTCATCTACACTTCCTCTTCTGCTAATCATTTTTCCTTCGAAAACCATAGCCTCGGCCATTGTAGTTTTCCCTGATTTCGCCCCTCCGATAAGTGCGATATTTCTAATTTCATTAGTTTCGTAAACCTTCATCCTTTAGTTATTTTTGCAGTTGATATATTAATATTTGTTTCTAAAGTAGACTAACCCAGTTTTCCTGAAGTTTTCCTGCTTCGAGGTAAATTTCAAATTACTAGCTAGTTAGCTCCTAATAATTAGGGAGGGCAAATGTAATAAAATATATTAAACATGTTGTTAATATACCTTATTTATAGTGGGTCTAAAGGATTGTTATTGTAGTTATTGTACTTAGCATGGTTGAAGTAATTAGGTGGTTGTCAAGTTGTTGTTTTTATTAAAAACTCATCTACAATTCTTTCCTAATCTTTTCCCAGTTTTCATCAGAAATTTTAGCTCCAATATTTTCTATTACTGTAGAAGCTAGTAGTGATCCTAATTCACCAGATTTTTTAAAACCAAAATTATTTATAAGTCCATACAAGAAACCTGCAGCATAAATATCACCTGCTCCGGTAGTGTCAATTGGTTCAATTTCTCTAACATCAACGTTAACAATAGTATTGCCTTGTTTAATCATTGATCCTTTTTTGCCAATTTTTACAATGGCAATATCTGCAACTTTTGATATTTCTTCAAGAGCTGCCTCAGGTTCCATGCCAGTAAAAGCTTTGGCTTCTTCTTCATTTGCAAAAATTATGTCAACATATTTAGTAACCATTTCTTTTATGAAGTCGATATTGTCTTCAACAACATTATAACTTGCAAGGTCGATGGATACCTTTAATCCATTGTTTTTTGCAGTTTTTAATATTGCTTCGAGGAGTTCATGGTTTTGAACTAAATACCCTTCTACATGTAGAATATCATAATCAGTAAACTGGTTATCGTTAATATGATTTGCCGAAAGCTCAATTGCCGCACCCAGGAAAGTGCCAAATGTACGTTCACCATCTTTACTTATCATGGCATTTGATATGCCTGAAGGCGAACTGCTTTTTATTAGCAGTGGAGTAATATTGTTATTTTTAAGGTCGTTATGAAAAAAGTCGCCAATTTCGTCTTTTCCAATAGTTCCTATAAATGCTGTTTCTACTCCTAGTTTAGCAAGCCCATGTATTGTATTGGCGGCAGAACCTCCTGAAGCCATTTGTTTTTTTAAGTTTTTGCTATGCTCTTGAATTTGTTCTGATTTCTTTGCATCCACAAGCTGCATACTTCCTTTAGGTAGTTCGAGTGTGAATAAGAGGTCGTCATTTTTAAGTTGGGTCAACACATCAACCAATGCGTTGCCAATACCTAATATTTTTGTCATGATTAAAATTTTGTGGCAAAAGTAAAAATTATTTTAAGATTATTTTGGATGTACTAACACCTTTTGGAGTAGTAATATGAAGGAAATAAAATCCAGGCTTGGCACCAATAAGTTTAACATCAATATTGCATTCATCATCACACGAGATATTATTTCTCTCATATAATAATTGCTGTTGTAAATTATAGATGAATAATTGAATATTCTTTTCAACACTGTTGAATTTAATGGAGAAACTACCATCGTTTGGATTAGGGAATATTGTTAGTCCACTAATTGACTGTTCGTTATAACCGTCGGGATTTTCAAATGTAATATATGTGCTTCCTCTCGATGAACAACTATGTACAACTCCCATTACAGCATATTCATAAGTTCCGGGTTCTTTTTCATAACCATATACGGTTATACTTTGAGTTGTTGCTCCTGTTGTCCAGAAATAACTATCGAAACCGGAACCAGCATCAAGAATTTGGCTTTCATCAGGAAGAAGATTGAAGTCTGGACCAATATCAATCGATCCACCATTTCCATAAACGGTTGTAATTACTGTATCTCTACCTGTACAATTTTCCAGGTCTGTGTATGCATATTTTATTTCATGCACTCCCGGTGGTGTGTTTTGAGGATAGAATTTATTTCCAACAATTCCTGATCCTGAAAATATTCCTCCCTCAGGTGTGCCGGTAAGTTCAGAATATGGATCATTCTCACAATAAGCGGGTAATAACCCTGTAAAACTTACCTCCGGTGAAGGTTTATTATAAAAAGTAACACTATCTACCGACTGGCAACCATCAGTGGTTGTGCCTGTTAACCAGATTGTTGTTGTGTCAGTAATTGTAAATGTATAAGTTAAGGTTGTTTCGCCACCCGGCATCCATACATATTCGTTAGCACCAGTTGCTGTCAATACCAACTGCTCGTAAGAGCATACAACATTAGTATCATATAATATTTCTGTTGCTGCGGAATTATGAATAGCAACTTTTACAGAATCTTCACTGAAGCACATCGAATCTGCAAAAGCAGTTTGTACAATATACGTAGTAGTATCTTCTGGAGATACAGTAATTATTGAATCAGTAGAAATCGTATCATTACCAACAATCCATCTAAATATAGATCCTCCTGAAACACTTAGGTTTAATGACTGTCCATAGCAAATAGAAGTGTCGTTACTTACTACTATTTCTGGATAATCTAATATTGTGAGGTAGGTACTGTCAACTGATGAACACTCAAATATATTAATCCCCTCAATATATACATAATCTGAAGTATCAGGGTTAACCAAAGTGTAAGTTGTAGAATTGTAAGTAGAATCGTGATTATTGTATGACCATATTAATTCAGTTATATAAGTCATCGATTCAACAATTACATTTAGCTCAATGTCATTTCCTAAACAAGTATGAACCGAGTCATATTCAAATTCTAAAACTGGGGCTTCGTCAGTGTTGATGGTTATGCTATCTGCAGCTATCCCTCCCAGTGTATCCTCAACCCATAGTTTATATTTAGTTGTGAATAATGGGCAAGGACTAATACTCTGAACAGTATCATATAAAGTGTCAGCAACAATCCAATTGTAAACCACCATACTATCAGGTCCGTTAATAGTAATACACTCATTATTACAAATTGTAGTATCATTACCCAAATCAAAACTTAGAAATTGAATATTTACCATAGTGCTGTCCTCACCTGAACAGCCGGATGAAGCAGTGGCAATAAAGTTATATTGGGTTGTATCAATAGGGCAAGTGTATATATCTAAAGTAGTATCTACTAGTGAATCACCTATAAACCATTCATACAAATAATCTCCTTCAGTACCAAACAGAGTAATGCATGTACCATATTTTATGGTTGTATCAGCCGGTTGAATAACTACTATTGGTGAAGGCAGTACATTAATAATGATGCTGTCTTCTGCATTAGCACCAAATTCATCTTCTACCCAAAGAATATACTGAGTAGTATCAACAGGACATGGGACTATTATCTGAACTGTGTCATACAATGTATCAGCAACAAACCAGTTATAGGCTATCATGTCAGGAGGCCCGGTAATAGTATCACATTCACCCGCACATATTGTAGTATCAGGCCCCAAAGAGAAACTTAAAAATTCAATATTTACCATAATGCTATCTTCGCCCGAACATCCATATGTATTTGTAGCAATATGATTATATTGTGTTGTATCTGGAGGACAAGTATAAATATCTTGGGTTGTACCTACTAAAGAATCTCCAATAAACCATTCATAAGTATAGTCTCCAATTGCTCCAAAAAGTTCTATGCAGTCCATCTCGTTTATTGTGGTATCAGATGGTTGAATATTTATAATTGGTGTAGGAAGAACATTAATAATGATGCTGTCCTCTGCATTAGCACCAAATTCATCTTCTACCCAAAGAATATACTGAGTAGTATCAATTGGGCATGGCACGATAATCTGAGCCGTATCATACAATGTATCAGCAACAAACCAATTATAAATTATCATGTCAGGAGGACCTGCAATAGTATCACAATTTCCATCACAAATTGTAGTATCGGGACCTAAATTAAAACTTAGAAAGTTAATATTTACTATAATGCTATCTTCGGCAGGGCATCCAAGTGGATTTGTAGCTATATGATTATATTGTGTTGTATCAGTGGGGCAAGTAAAAATGTCTTGTGTTATATCTACTAAAGAATCTTCAATAAACCACTCATATGTATAATCTCCATCGGGTCCATATAGATCTATGCAATCGCCAAATTGGATTGTTGTATCATTTTGTTGAAGCGTAATTTCACAATTACAGAAGCCATCATCATAAGTTTTATTTGGTATATTGCAAAGTAACTGCCGTAGTGAATCCTTATGTTGCCCGTTGGTCATAGTTATTACATAATCCATTGCTACCCAACAGTCATACTGGCTTTGCGAAGCTGTTGCAATTGTAACCATTGAGTCGGCAAGGTATTCATCTGTAAATGGTTTATACCCATCCCAGTTTAGGTTAATAAGGGCGTCAGTTTCTCCAATTCCGGTATATGTATAATCGTCGGTACCATTTATAGTAATAGAATTAATAAGAGCATCAGAATTGACAACTAGAGATGAAGAATAATATAGCAGATTATCCGGAACTTCTCCACTAAATGTTATTAGAAGTGAGGTGCCACTTAGGTTGTAATTTATGGTAGTAGCATCTCTTACAATTAAATAATCCAGAATTTCTTCATCAGTTGCCATCAATATATTATCTAAACCATCTAGTCCATAAGTATCTGCGAAATAATTAAAATCAGAAACAAATGTGTTGAACGAATATTGATTGGTTAGAGAATGCGTAAAAATGGGACACCAATAGTTTGCGCCACCAACACTTGAATTTGCTAATCCATCAACGAAACTAGGAACAACAACATCATCTGAGGTTCGTCTTAATATACTGTATGGTTGAGTCCAGTCGACAGCCGGATTATTTACATCACCTCCGTTATCGCTAATTGGGAAAGTTTCATTCTGATTTAGCGCACCAATATTTCCTAAGCTAAAAGCAGGATCTGTCCAGTTAACACTGCCATTTGGATTAACAAAAAGATAAGTCATTACCCCACCTTCAGTTGTGTTATAAAGCTTTCGCCTTATATAGCTTTTGTTCCGCTTAATTGAATAATCAATAAATGCTGGATCGGTATTTGCATTGCCGTTAACACCATGATTTAGGATCCCCCAATTATTGTTATATATTGTATTCATTTGTTCCCATGTTAACTGATTATATGAATTGTCAAGATGAGTATCAGGGCCATTCTCCCCATTACTATTAAAAACATAAACAGATGAGCTCATTTTAAAACTATGTGTATTTCCACAGCCGTCAGAGTAGAATAATCCGGGATAGGTTGTGCTATTAAATTCCCCATCTTCAAATACCGGGTAACCATGTGTAAATAGAGTAAGGTTAGCATCATCAACTTGCATGCTAAATGCAAAATCTTTATTGTATTTTAATGGAGCTTGATTAACAGTTAAAGTTGTGGGGGGTTGATTAAAGTTTACAAGAATAAAGTTTATGCCAACAGGTGATGTTCCACTCTGGGCAATAAGTTGTAGTGAGCTGAAGACAACTAAACTTAAAATAATGGCAATATGTTTAATAATTTTTAGCATTACTTTCTTTTATAATTAAAGTCCTGAACTTCGGGATAAGAAATATTTCCTGATCTTCGGCCTTTTTTAGATGATTTTCCACCATCTTTTCTTTCAAAGTAATCATTGCCGATAAATTTAAATCTGTAACCGATAGTAATTTCATGTGATCCTCCGGAACCGCTATTAATACTTCCCATCCCTATTTCATATGAGTAATTAAAAATAAATCCGTTATAAATATGTCCTCCTATGTTAATTGCAAGTGCACCTCCACTGCGGTACAACATGCCACCCCAAAAGCGCTTTAAATAGATTGCCATTACTGAGATTTCAACGTTTATAGGGTTATTGCCGGTTTTCTCAAAAACACCATAAGATTGAAGCTGCCATTTATTATTTATCTCAAATAAATAAGATGTGTAAAATTGGTATTGTCTCTGAACATGATATTTAAAGGAGGAGTTTGTTTCATACTCATCATTCAGTCCGAACAAAGATGGAATAGAAAATCCAATATTAAAATTCTCCCAATTATAATTAATACCAAAACCGGCATTAAAGGCTGAACTGTTGAGCTTGTCAGCATTTTGTATAACAGGATCATTAGGATCAATACCAATTCCATTACCAGTGTTTACCGAGGCTTGATAGAATGTGGTCCAGACACCAAAATACAAATATTGGTTATTATCAACTTGAAGCTTGTATGTATAGCTGATATTTGCTTTAAAAACCGATAGAATATCTGTTTTGTCACTTATAAGTTCGCCACCAACCCACATTTTTTGTTTATATACATTACCAAATCCATTTGCGCTAAAAGTACGTGGACTGCCATCTATTTTCGTCCAATCATTTCTGTAATTCATGAATGCTTCAGAATAGCCTGTATATCCCGCTAATGTTGGACTAAGGGCATACGGGTTTGTAAGGTATTGAGTGCTATTTGGAAACTGCTGGGTATACATCACATGCCATCCCATTAGGAGCACGATTGTGATTATATATTTTTGCAGTTTAAACATTGAGTTTTAAATTTACCTGATAATTGTAACAGGACCTTTAAACACATTTCCCGTAACATCTTCTATAATATAGTAATAAGTTGCTTGTGGTAATGGATTCCCGTTGTAGTGTCCATCCCAAGTATTCTGATAATTATTATTAGCATATACTTGTTTACCGCTTCTGTTATAGATATTAACTTTGAATGGAGATATTAGCTCGGGGTCGTTAACTATCCACAAGTCATTTATTCCGTCACCGTTAGGAGTAAACAAGTTCATTATATTTTTACCGGATGGTTGTGGTGAACCACCCCATGAGGTATAGAATCGTTGATTAGCGGTACATTCGTTTTGATAAACAGATACATTAAATGTTCCTTCTTCGGCAATTATTACAGATTCAGCACGGCTGTCGTCAAACCAAATAACAGAGTCAAAACTTGAAAAGTTAGAAATACTTATGGTTACAGTTCCGCCTTCATAGAAATAAACTGTATCATTATTACCAATAATACTGTCGTTTGTAGTTTTTAGTTCAATTACTGGTGATTCGAAAATTTGAATAGTTTTTTGCAGGGAATCTTTACATCCGGTTGAAGACCTAACCGTTAACGTTACATCATATATGCCCGGGTTATCATAATAATTACTTGTATTTTGGAAATTGTCTGTTTTACCATCTCCAAATTTCCATAACCAACTACTTATTACTCCTGTATGCACTGTAGATAAGTCGTAAAAAAGTGTTGTTGATCCTTGGCACAAGTTTTCAAAGTTAAAATTAACTTCTGGGATATCCCCAACAGGTACCGGATTATAAACAACATCAGCCGGGGCATTTTTAAAATAAACTTTCATTCCGACAAGATGAATGCCAATTTCGTTAAAAATATATGTAGCTGTTTCACCCTCAGCATCGTCAAAATAAGTGTCTCCATTTAAATCCCATAATATTTTTGTAATAGTATCATTTACCAATGAAGTATTAATCATAGTAGTTGTTTCTCCAAAGCAAACGCTATCGAAAGTAAACTCAATTACATCACCCACATACACTTTAAAATCAAGTAAGTTAACAACCGACTCATCAACATATATGTCTAAATGATAAGTAGTAGTAACTTCCGGATCAACGATAATATAGTTTTCAGTTGAACCATTATTCCATAAACATGTTGCTCCTTCGCCTAATTCAACCCACAAACTATCAGGATCTCCAACAACATGATTAATAAAAAAAGGTGAGTGATTTATTACATAAGAGTCGTGAACTACAACTGTTATGCTGTCGCTAACATTAGCTCCATATTTGGTAACTGCATTTACCCAATATTTTGTGTTGGCATCAGGGCTAACCACTATTGATCTGGTTTTCTGTCCTGTACTCCATACATAATTATTTAAATAACCTGTGGCAGTCAATATAGCTTCCTCCTGATAAGATATTATGCTATCACCGGTAATTAATACATAGTTTGGAAATCCACTTTCGCAAAAACCTTCGTCATATGGCATATCCGGCATTGTACAAAGTTGATTAACTAAATTGTTTTTTGTGTTCCCATATTCAAGTGTTGATACATAATCCATTGCAATAATTGCGTCATATGCATCTTGACTTGTTGTAGCAATTTGAGTATAACTGGTTGCAAGAGCTTCACCAGAAGGAACAACAAATCCATCCCAACTAAAATTTATGAGAACCTCCAAACCACCAATATCAGAAACAGAAAAATTTTCAGTGCCAACAATTGATATATCAGTTATATTGGCATCAGAAGTTAAAGCAATTGATAGATCATAAAATAGTAAATCATTGGGGATGTCTCCACTGAAAGTTATGGTTAATTCATTGTCATTTAATGTTTGATTTAGGATTACTCCATCTCGTACAATTAGATAATCAAGAATTTCTTCATCAGTAGTCATTAGTATTTCATCGGTTCCATCAACCCCATATGTAGTATTAATGTAATTAAAATCGCTAACAAACTCGGTAAATGAATAATTATCAACTAAAGAACTAGTATATACAGAGCTCCAAAAATTTTCACCATCAATACTTGAGCTTGATAATAAATCAACAAAAGATTTCAGGTTGGTACTGGTAATGTCTTTTTTATAGATGTTATACTTATTCTCTGCCCAGTTAATTAAAGGATCATTAACATTCCCGCCAGTAGTTCCAATGGGAAATGTAGCACTTTGATTAAAAGCACAAATACTGCCTAGTTCAAATGCGTATGTTGACCAAAAAGTATTGCCGTTTGGGTTAACAAATACATTTGGTATTACTCCGCCAGGTGTTAAATTATACAATTTTTTGCGGATGTAGCTTTTGTTTCTGTTTATGGAATAAACTACAAATGCAGGATCTTCCAGAGCATCTGTGGTTACACCGTTATTAGCAATACCCCATTGGTTTTGATATAGGGTATCTAATTGTTGCCATGAAACTTTACCGCTACTTGGGTTATTATGAATATCGAAACCATCTACTACATCTCCCTGAAAAATATAATTTACAGACGTCATTTTAAATGACTGAAGATTATTAGCTCCATCAGAAAATTTCATGCCGCTATATGTGGTTCCATCAACAGTTCCTCCTTCAAATACCGGAAAACCTAGTTCAAAAACAGAGCTGCTACTGTTTGTAACCTGCATGCTTAATGCAAAACGTTTATTGTACTTAAGTGGTGCTTTTATTACAGAAAAATCAGATGTATCATTTTCAAACGTTATGGTGATCGTAATATCTTCAAGATTCTGGCCAACTGAGTTAAAATAGAAAGTGCAAAAGAACACCAGGAACAAGAGCTTTAGAACAATGTTTTTTTTAACAGAAAATATTGCCATTGTTTGCATTTTATTTAGAACAGCTTAAATACATAAGCATAACTGGTAAAAGTAATTGAAATTGATATTTTGTTATAAAAAATGTATAATTAGTTTTACACAAATTGTTGAAAAAAGATAAGAACACATACGCAAAATTTTTTTGTCAAAAAAAATTGCATAATAAGAATATTAATTATCTTTGCGCCCTGTTTTTAAGGAAACATTCCTCCTTAGCTCAGTTGGTTAGAGCATCTGACTGTTAATCAGAGGGTCCTTGGTTCGAGTCCAAGAGGAGGAGCAACAAACAATTATAAACCGCTGTAGATCAATTATTTACAGCGGTTTTTTCTTTTGTTGGTGAAACTATGGTGAACCAATTTGTTAACATTAATTATGCTCTTTAGAATAGTTTTTCAAACTTGTTCATAATAAGCTGTTTGTATTGTTCCTTAAATTCATTACTCAAGAAGCTTTGATCTACATATGTCATCCACTTAGGTTTAGCAGCCATCATTTTTTTAAAAATATTTTCTTGCTGTTTCTCACTCAATTTCAAGGTATTCATTGCTATAGTGAAGTCTTGCTTTCTTATTTTTTTCTTCTTACCATTAAGAGTTAAGGCCAACTCTTCATCATCAGCTGGATTAACCAATACTGTATTAACCAGATCATAAGCTGGTGACAATATCATTCCTAATCCCGGTTGTTCCAACAATGAGAAATTCTTTAAGTGCATATCAGCATTACTTGTTAAAAAGGAAAATAATACCAACTCGAAAAAATTCACTATATCCAACACAGGAGTAGATGAATACTTCTGGATAGTTTTCGCTATTTGTTCGTAACTTCCTTGATATTTATCTTCAGTTAGACGTTCTGTAAGCTGACACATATCCTCCATTGCCAGTTTTCCTTTATCTGTTCGGTCAACACGTTTAGTAACATACGCCAAATTACCGGATTTTAGTCTTATTAGACTATGAGGAGCGGTTTTTATTTTAGCTTGTTCAGCCAGATGCATTGTCAAATCTTCAACTTCTGGTAATTGGGGATATCTATCTGTAGGAAGTTTTAAAATATAACCACCCCACAAACCAACAATAGTAAACCTTCTTCCTTCTTTATCATCATCGTTTCCAATGATGTGCATTGACAACTTTGCCTGTACTCCTGTAACAGCAGTTTGGCTTTGAATTACCTCCAATGCTAAAGGTTTCAAGTCCACCTCAGAATAAGGTAGTTGGGGAGGAACTGGTTGGCCAAATATTTTTTTTGAACAAGCTGGATGGAAATCCTGCTCATTCTCTCCCAATAACTCGTAACAATATAAACAACGGATCATTTTCTATCCTCCTTTATTTCTTCTACACTTACGGCTCCTATGCAGTCTTTACAACAAACCATTAACCCCATTCTGTCTCTTTGGTTTAGCTTCCAATTCTTCTCAGCTATCTCCAGTAACCATCCCTCCGGGATAAGACCATCAAAAAACGGAAATAATACCTTAGAACTAAACGGGGCCTTTCTAAAAGGTAATGTAAGGCTGATAGGTCTGGCATTTGGTTTTGACTCGTAGGCTTCATCATATACAAAATGATATCCGTCTTCATTTTGAGTAAGCCATCCTGCTAATTTTTCATCCATTTTTATTGCAGCTTTTTTCATCACTCATTTTCTTTATTAGTGGGAACAGCACCTACTTCATATCCAAATAGAACCAGTACCTGATTTACTTTATCTAACCGTAAGCTTTCTTTTCCCTGCTCCAATTCTCTTAAGAATCGCAAGCCAACACCAGCTTTTTCCGCTAACTCTGGTTGAGTAAGTTGTACTGATTTGCGCTTCTCCTTTACAAAACCTGCCAAGTTCATATTTATACCCTTTTGGGTACAAAAGTAATAAAATATTGATTCAATATACCCTTTAGGGTATATGTTTATTGACAACATGTGCTTTTGCACCCTTTCGGGTATAAATTAGGTTGTAAAATACAAAATACACCCTAAGGGGTATAAAAATAACATATATTCTTTACTGATAAAAGAAAGTCTATAGTTATGTTATTTTAAGAGCATTCTAAGGCATTTATTGAACAACAGACTGAGGTCAATAATAGAGAAAAAGAACACCAGAGATTGGGGTATTACCTATAATAAGACCAAAAGGGGGTGTCTTTTAGCTTGGGTAAACCTATCAACTTTTCAAAAAAAATATTAAAATAATTATTTTGATTTAACGATTTGGTAATATGTAGTGCGGGTTTTCGAAGCACTTCACTTTCATCCCAATAACTATCGGGAGCACTGAGCCAATTCGTTTTTTCATATTTTCTTCTTTTACGCCAATCGTCAAAGACGAATTGGCGGTATTGCAACATAGAACTGCGGTTGAATTACCTGCTGAACCCCGCATTACATATAGCTTTTGTTATACAATGTAAAAAATTTTGTCATAAAATTCATTAACGAAACTGATGCGGATATTTTATCGAAGCAAATAAATAGATTTGTTAGCACTCTTTTTTAAGTACTAATGCATATTCCATTTCATCAACTCCTTTTTCAACCGGATAAATCTCTTTATCTGCTACAGGTATAAGACCTGCATTCTTAGAGTAAGTTTTTATTTCTCCCGGAGTAAACATCCGCATAGTATAGACTATCGGCTGGTTTTTGTCATTCGTTAATGGGCTCCCTGCTACTTTAACAAAATATGCAACATATTTCCCATGATTACCACTGACTTCGTTGTAATGGTATTGTTTCAAAAACTTTTGATCTCTTCCAAGAACATCTATGCAGAGAATCCCTCCATCTACGAGAGACTGTGATATATTATTAAAAGCTTGCTGAATCAAATCCTCCGGTAAATGTCCAATAACGCCATACATACAGGTAACTATATTGAATTCAGCCTGAAAAGGTAAATCAGTAATATTTCCCCATGCAACATTTGAATGGCCCAAAAATCCTTGAGCTTGCACAACCATTCCTCTTGAGTAGTCGATTGCATTGAGTCTGTCAATTTGGCAAAAATCTTCCAGTTCGTTGGAAAACCTATTAGTTCTTCTGCCATCTGCACAGCCAACATCTAAATAAGCAATTCTTTTACCGCTTATTAATCCTCTCAGTTCTTCAAGAAAGAACCTGTTTGTTGAAGCAGTCTGATGTACCTTATCCTGCCTGCTTTGACTCTCTTTGCTATAATTGTCTGCCCTTACATCATATCCAACTTGTAACTGTTGCATATTTGCCACATCAGTAAATGCAACTCTATTTCTTTTGATTATTGTTCGTAATCTGTTGAGTTCTTTATTCATTATTATGTCCATTATAAATATCCCCTGAAATTTTCCATATCTTTTCTCGTTTTTCGTTTTCTTTTAGTGATCTTCTGACCACACCGATAGTCAAAAGTTGTGTCATATTATTATTTTATATTGTATAACATTATTGTTGGTGTACTCTTATACTTATTTTATCATTACCAGTTGGTTAATGTACACTTATTGACCTATATTGGCATGTGTTATGTACTTTTTAGTATGTATAGTAAATAAACCTGTTTTAGTATTAAGGTATTGTTTTTCTCAAAGGTAATAAATATTCGTTCATCCTTTTCCTTCGTAGGTGAAAAACCAATTTATTAAGTCAATTTCAATAATTTTCCCTGTTTATTTTCGATTGTCAAATTTAATAGTACTTTTTAGCAAGTATATTAAGGATTATTATAATATAATAATGTTCTTCCACAGATTGCTAACTCTTTAATTTTCTGGTTTTTTAATAAATCATTAATTACAGATTCATCAAACAATTATCACATTGATTAGTTACACTTACCTTAATTCAAATTATATTTATTGCTTATCTAAAAAAAGCATACTACATAGATATAACAGTTCAGTACAATTATACCATGATTCATTACAAACTGCTTTTTTAATAGATTGAATTGATATTGTTTTGTAGTCTGAAATAAACAATTTTAAAATCTAACATTATGAAAACAATATTAAAAATATTCCTAACGATAATTCTGGCAGCTATTGTGTTTTCAGCAAGTGCTCAGCAATATGCTCAAAACTATAGAATCGGTGAAAAAAAGCACTACAGATATTCAGATAATTTTACTGATTATGAAGTGCAAGTTAAGGGTGACATTAAGGTTAATGATAATGATACAGAAATAGTTAGTATTTCACCTGGAGGATATTTAAAGGTAAGTAAAAAATCGTTTGGTAATAAACGATCAATTTTGATCGAAAGCAACTCAAACGGAAAGCTTGTTTATGAGTATTACGAAGGCAGACAAAAGATACCATTCGATCCTGAAGGCAAGAAATGGTTATCGGATGTGTTACTCGATATTATAAGGATGACTGGTATTGATGTTGAAGGCCGCACAAAAAGAATTTACAAAATAGGTGGTATTGATGAATTTGTGGATGAAGTAGATGAGATTGGCTCCAACTCAGTTTCTTCATTGTATTTTCATACACTGCTTGAGAATCATAGTTTAAATGAAAAGGAACTAATAATTGTTATACATGCAATATCGAGAGATATCTCATCAAATACTGAGTGTGGTAACCTTTACAGAGACTTTAGCGATAAATTTATGATAAATAATAATGTTACTGCTGCATATTTTACTGGGATATCCAGACTGTCGTCTAACTCTGAAATGGGTTCTATATTACGAAAAATAACAGCGGAAATTGATTTTAATAACACTGAAGTTACTGAGGCTTATTTTACATGTATCGATAGAATGTCGAGTAATTCGGAGCGTGGCAATGTTATGAGGCATGTTGAAAATAGCCAGAAACTAAGTGAAGATGCTTATATTAGATTACTACTTAGTGTAAAAAAATTAAGCTCTAACTCTGAAATGGGTTCCATCTTACGCTCCCTTGATAACATGAATTTTAAGAATGCTAATATTTCAAATGCATATTTTAACGATATAGATGCCATGTCGAGTAATTCAGAAGCAGGGCAAACACTCAAATATTTAATTAAGAATAATAATATTAGCACTGATAATTATATTCGGTTACTTAAATCAGTACAAAAATTATCTTCAAATATGGAGGTGAGCAGTGTGTTGCGTTCAATTACAAAGCTTGATATTTCCAATCCTAGCATTAATGATGAGTATTTTACTTCAATCAATTTAATGTCGAGTAATTCAGAGGCTGGTTCAGTATTAAGATATGCTATAAAAAATTATGAATTAGATGCCAACAATTGGCTCAGCTTGTTAAGAGTTACGGGCAAATTAAGTTCTAATACCGAAATGGGTTATGTACTTAGAGCAGCGTTAAAGAGTATGCCATTTGATAAAATTGATGTTGATGCATTTTTGGAAGCGACAAGAAAAATGAGTAGTAATTCCGAAATGAGTAGTGTATTGATGGAGATGATAAAATCTGAAAAACTTAATGAATATACTTGTAATAAAATTTTGAAAGCCTCACGTATCTTGTCCTCTAACACCGAAAAATCTAAAGTCTTACGAGCTGTAGCTTCTACAAAATACATACAGAATAATGACATCAAAAATACTTACCTTGATGTAGCCAGAACGCTCTCTTCTGATAGTGAATATCGTAATGTTATGGAAGCAATAAACAAATAGTTAGAAATATTAATTATACCGTGGGTCATATTGATTTCATTAATATGCTCGCGGTGTTATATTTGTTTGTAGTTTTAATTTTCAAACTATTGCAATGTCAAAGATCCTGAGGAACATTATTATTAGTAGCTTAATGGCAATTGCCGTTTATCTGTTTATATACTACAGCGAAACATCCATTTTACCTGATTTAGGAAAGCAGTGGATGGGGTTATTACTTGCTATAGTCCTGGTAAATTTGGCAGGATTTTCCTTAATTTTTCTTAACTCATGGTACAATAGGTTGTTACCTTGGAGTCAAAGGATTTCACTAAGATTTTTAGTCGAATTAATATCTGGATTATTAATAGCCGCATTTGCTGCTGTAATATTTGTTTATACTTATATATATTTTAACTATACTTCTACTGATATTGACTTGTTAGATTTCGTTAGAGATGGGCTTGTGAAATTTGGAATATTAACCTTAGTTATAGTTTATAGTTATTCGCTAATAAATTTCTCCATATACTCCTATAATCAATATAGTGTTGGGCAAATAGAAGCACTTGCTACAAAACGTATTCAGCTTGATTTAAGGTTTGAAGCCTTAAAAAGCCAGCTTAACCCACATTTTTTATTTAACGCCTTAAACACTATATCTTCATTAATTTATATGAATGTAAAACAGGCCGACAGCTATATCCGACAGCTTGCACGTACATACAATTATATTCTCGAAACCAACGATAGAAAACTTGTTAAACTAAGTGATGAACTGGAGATGGTAAAGGCATATTTTTTTATGCATAAAATCAGATTTGATGAGTTTGTTGATTTGGAAATATCACAAAACCTTATAGATGTTGATGGGTTTTTACCTCCGTTTACACTTCAAATTCTGGTTGAAAACGCTCTTAAACATTCATCCATATCAGAAGACTCTCCTTTAAAGATTGAGATATTTAGCAATAATAACTCACAACTTGTAATTAGAAATAACATTGTTGAGCAGCCTGGTAATCAGTCTACAATGGACATTCTCCTTAACAAAGAAAAGGAATCGGAATCGTACAATGTAGGCTTATCAAATATTACAAGCAGGTATATGATCTTAATAAAAAAGGACATCGAAATAACCAGAGGTAAATATTTTACAGTTAAGATTCCAATAATATCAGCGTATCATGAAGAATAACCTGTACTATAACAGTTTTGCTTTCAGATTGGCTTCGCCGCTATTGATAGGAATTGTTGTATATATGTTGGTATTATTATTTTTCGACTCTATTGACGAACTGACAACTAATTTCTTTAGCCGGGAAGTGCTTTTTGTTATACTACTCACGCTTATTTTTTTGGAAGTAAATAGGTTAATAATTGTTTTTCTTAATTGGGTTTATCCCATTTCAAGAAACATTCAATTAAGGATAGCATTGCAACTTTCACTTTCGGTAATCTTTACGATTTCAATTATCAGCTTCTCTCTATATTTCTATTTTGTTAATTTCGAAGGGTTTACAACAATTACAACAGAATTAGTAACGTTTAACTTAATTTACTTCTTAGTAGCCATATTTTATAACCTATATAATTTTAGCATTGTGTTCCTCTACAAACGAAATGAAGATAAAATTAAAGAGGAATCGACTAAAAAAGCAACTTTAGAGCTGGAAATGGAGACTTTTAAGAATCAGGTAAATCCCGAATTCCTTTTTCAATCGCTTGAAATAATTATTTCAGAATTACACCGGAATAAAAAACGTGCCGATGATTTGGTGAATAGCCTGGCAATGGTTTATCGTTCAACACTCGAAAATAAAGATTCTGACCTAATTCCTTTAGTTAACGAAGTTGAGTCGTTAGTTCCCATCTTAAAATTATTTAAAGCTAAGTATAAGGATGGTTTAGAGTATAAAATCGATTACAATTCAAAAAATACTAAATTTGTTATTCCGGGTTCGCTACAGATATTATTTGAGAATGCAATTTTTCAGAATATTATATCCGATTCACTTCATTTAAAATTTAATGTTAAAACCACTGACGATAAACTTGTTATTAAATATTCATTAAACAAAAAACTAAGAAAGAATAAGAAACTTGAAGAGCGAGTTTCACGTTTAAAAAATGCATATTTGTATTTTTCAGATGCCGGAATTAATTTTAAACAAGAAGATGAATCACTTATTATAAGTATACCACTGTTAGAATTTGAAGAAGAATAAATAATACCAATTATGATTCCATATTACCGATAAATAAATTGAATTGTTTTTTTCTTTATTGAGGCAGAAAATATTTGAATAGCCAAAGCTCTGGAAATATTTTCTAACAAAAAGAAAGGGAAGAAGAAACAATTTATATCGGTAATATGGGGTTATAGTTGGTATAAAACTGAGCTCATGAAGGTTGTAATAATTGAGGATGAAAATCCGGCCATTGTAAAACTTGAAAATCTACTCAAGAATTACGACAAAAATATTGAAGTGATAGCAAGACTTACTTCGGTTAATGAATCTATTGAATGGTTAACATACAATATTCAGCAAGCTGATTTATATTTTATGGATGTCAGGCTATCGGATGGTTTGAGTTTTGATATTTTCGATCATGTTAAAATTAATAAGCCTGTGATATTTATTACAGCCTACAACGAATATGCAATACAAGCTTTCAAAGTAAATAGCATAGATTATCTTCTTAAACCATTGTCGCATAAAGATTTATATCGCAGTTTAGAAAAAATAAGTTCGTTACGAGATAATTTGCCTGCTGAAGAAAATATCCCATATAATAAGCTAAACAGTATGCTTATGAATATGAAGAAGAAATACAAATCCCGATTCTTAACAAAGGTTGGAGACCATATTAAATCTGTTGTAACCGAAAATATACTTTTGTTTTACGCAGAGGGTAGGACGGTATATATAATTACGTCGAAAGGAAACCAATATATTATTGATTATACTCTTGAGGAATTAAAAAAACACCTCGATCCTGAGATGTTTTTTAGAGCGAACCGATCATTCATTGTCAATATTAATGCCATTGAAGATGTGCTTGTTTATTCTAATAGTCGTTTACTTATCAAATTGAATTTTAAATTCGACAAGGAAATCATTGTAAGTCGTGATAAAGTTTCTATGCTAAAGAAATGGTTTGAGGGATAAGCTGTTAATATGCGTTATAGCGTTGCTTACACATAATATTTAGCCAAGTATTTGGAAATAATGTTAATTCGTTCTCTTTTTTATATATTTGGTAGAAATTTAAATCTCCATAAATAATATGAAAACTATAATATCATTATTGTCAATTATTATTATTACGACTTCAGGCTTTTCACAAACACAAACGGCTACAGAACTTGTTAAAAACAAAATTGAAACAGGTATTGATGCAAAAGCAATATCTGCCGACGGGATAATACTTTATGCTCAAGATATATTACCGGCTTTTTATGTGGCGAATAATTATTCACTTGCTTGGGATAATGAGCAAAACAGGATTGATTTGATTGAAAGTCTGGAAAACTCATTTAAGGAAGGCCTAATACCTGATGATTATCATCTTGAAAAAATTAAAAAACTTTTTAGTGAAACCAAATCAAATGCCAACCCAGATAAAGTTGCTGACCTGGATTTACTTATGACTGACGCGGTATTGCTTTATGCTACAAATCTAATAATAGGTAAGGTTGATCAGTCGAAAATTGTTGAAGGCTGGGATGTCCCTCCAAATAAATTGCCCAAAAATGATGGAATATCACTAAATAAGGCATTGAATTCTAATGATATTGCAGAAGCTCTAAATAATCTCAAACCTGGTAATTTTATGTATGTTCATATGCGCAATGGACTGAAAAGATACAGAGAAATTGCCATGAAAGGTGGCTGGCCACAAGTGCCTAATGGCAATGTGTTGAAGCTTAATGTAATTGATGCCAGAGTATTATTGCTTAGAAAATATCTGATCATCACTGGCGATTTGTCAGCATCAACAAACAGCGAAAACGATAGTGTTTTTGATATGAATGTTGAAAATGCTGTTAAACAGTTTCAATTTAGGCATAACCTAAACGAAGATGGAGTAGTAGGAAAAGGTACGCTGGAAATGATTAATATACCAATTGAAAAACGAATTGATGAGTTGCGTATTAATATGGAGAGAGCAAGATGGGTATTTCATCATCTGCCTGAGGATTTCATGGTAGTAAATATTGCAGGATACAATGTTAGACGACTTACTGATGATTCAATTGTATTTTATTCAAAAGTTATTGTTGGTAAGCATTTTCATGAAACACCAATATTTAAAGGAAAGTTAAGCTATATTGTAATTAATCCAACATGGACATTGCCTTATTCCATAACAATAAAAGAAACCCTCCCAAAACTTCAGAAGAACCCTAATTATTTGACAGAAAAAAATATGATAATCATGGATCGAACTGGCAAAGAAATTGACCCCTCAACCATTAATTTTAATACTCTATCTAAAAATAACTTTCCATATACTGTGCGACAAAAGGCTGGTCCACACAATGCTCTGGGACAGGTTAAGTTTATTTTTCCAAACCAATATGCGGTTTATTTACATGATACTCCGGTTCGCAGTTTGTTTTCGCGTGAAGAAAGAGCATTTAGCCATGGATGTATAAGACTTGATAAGAAATGGGAATTATTGATGAATCTTATGGATGATCCCGAAGTATGGAACATGAATAAAATAAATGAGATTGTGGCTTCAGGTAAAACTACAAGAGTAAACCTAAAAAGCCCAATCGAAATACTACTTCTTTATTGGACAGCGGGAGCCGATAAAAAAAACAAATTGTATTTTGACAAGGATGTTTATAATAGGGATGCCAGTGTGTTGGAAGAACTTAATAAACCTGTGGCGTTTAAGAAAGTAGCCAAATTATAATGAAATATTTTTCAGGCTAAAGGGCTAAAATACTAATAACTCGTGCATTACGCCAATAATAATAAATACAGTTATGTTAAAACATCTAATCTTTATAATAATACTTTTTTCACAAATTAACTTAACTGCCGGAGACGAAGAAGACAGTTTAAAAGTAAAGATTGGGGATAATGAGCCCATTAGTTTGCAAAGGTTTTTCATAACAATAATGCCCGGAGTTGAAATTACCTTTCTGGTTGAATCTAAGGATATTGCAAATATTGTTGTTGCAAGTAATTCGGGTAGGATAATTACAAAAGGAGATGGGAGATGGAATTATATTGCACCCAAAAAAAGTGGTAGTTACGAGATAGTTATAAACGATACTTCTAATAGTAAAACAATCATACTTACTGTTTTTGTACTAGTTCCCTTAATTGAAAAAAAAGGTGAGTATTTAAATGGTTACCGAATTGGTAATTATCCTGATGATAATTATAAAGACAGAAAAAACTACAAAAAGCCTACCGGACTTATTGAAGTAACTGATGAAAATAAGGATATATATATTACACCTCACTTTCAGTTGAAACAGTTTCTGTGCAAACAAACCTCCGCGTGGCCAAAATATCTGCTGATTAATCCATTATTATTAATAAAGCTTGAGTACTTGGTTAGTGAATTGAATAAATCGGGGATTGATGCAAGCACTATTTTTATAATGAGTGGATATCGAACTCCATATTATAATGAAGCAATTGGTAATGTTAAATACAGCCGGCACATTTTTGGTGATGCTGCTGATATTTATGTAGATGAAAATCATGATAATATAATTGACGATCTTGATGGAGATGGGAAAAGTAATATGGCGGATGCTTTAGTAATACATTCCATAATTAGTAAAATGGAAAACGATCCTGAGAATGAGCATTTAATAGGCGGCATGGGCAGTTACAATAAAAACTCAGCGCATACTTATTTTATTCATGTTGATACACGAGGCTATAAGGCAAGGTGGTGATTTTAAATCCCATCCAACAATGCATCAGCTAACTCAAATTCAACTTCACGTAAAAATGTAATGGTCTTTTTTATTTCATCATGCATTATTTTATCCTCAAGGATAAATGGAACTTTACGCCGATATTGTGCAAGAAAATCTTCAATGATTTGTGATGACTTACTAGGCCTTCTAAAATCCATTGCCTGAGCTGCATTAAATAATTCGATGGCAAGAATGCGTTCCAGATTTTCAACTACTTTGTATGCTTTTGTGGCAGCATTAGCACCCATGCTTACATGATCTTCCTGTCCTTGCGACGATTCAATTGAATCAACTGATGCAGGAGTACATAATTGTTTATTCTGGCTAACTATTGATGCAGCAGTATATTGAGGTATCATAAAACCTGAGTTCAACCCCGGGTTTGCTACAAGGAAGGGTGGCAATCCTCTTTTTCCATTTAATAATTGATAAGTTCTTCTTTCTGATATATTGCCCCATTCTGCAGCAGCAATAGCCATATTGTCGAGTGCCAAAGCAAGTGGTTGCCCATGAAAGTTTCCTCCTGAAATAATTAAATCCTTGTCAGGGAATATTGTAGGGTTATCAGTTACCGCATTAATTTCAACTGAAAATACCGAACTCACATAATTTATTGAGTCTTTTGAAGCACCATGTACTTGTGGAATACATCTAAAAGAGTATGGATCCTGAACATGTTCTTTATGTTGAGAAATCAAACTACTTCCCTCTAATAAATTCCGAAACCGTTCGGCTGTTTGAATTTGTCCGAGATGTGGTCTTATTTGGTGAATTTCATCAAAAAATGGCTCAATTCTGCCATCAAAAGCATCAAGTGAGATAGCCCCTATTATATCAGCCAATTCTGAAAGTCGGAAGATCTTTAATAAAGAATAGACACCGAAGGCACTCATAAACTGGGTTCCGTTTAGAAGCGCTAATCCCTCTTTAGATTGAAGAGTTATAGGTGTTAAACTCAATTGATTATGAACCTCTGATGAGGTTGTTCTTTCTCCCTTAAAATAAACTTCTCCCATTCCTAACAAGGGCAGCGACATGTGAGCCAAGGGTGAAAGGTCTCCCGATGCTCCCAACGACCCCAATTGATAAACAACCGGTACAACATCATTATTAAAAAAATCGATTAACCTTTGGACTGTAATTAGCTGAACCCCTGAATGCCCGTATGATAAGGATTGAATTTTTAGAAGCAACATAAGCTTAACAATCTCCTGAGATACTTCATCACCTAAACCACATGCATGTGATTTTACAAGATTTTCCTGAAGTTTTCCCAAGTCTTCATGCGAAATGCTTTTATCATACAATGCTCCAAATCCGGTGTTAATTCCATATATTGGAGTATCTTGGTTTTTTGTTTTATTATCAAGATAATCACGACATAATTGTATACGCTGTTTCGATTCATCAGACAATGCTAATTTGTAATTGTCTTTTAAAATTGAAAAAATTGTTTTAAATGTTAATTTTTTCGGGCTTATTGTATGAATTCTTGCTGACATTAATAATAATTTAAGCTTTTAATATTGATATAAGTTCTTGCATATTAACTTTTTGCTGTTCACCTGATTTCATATTTTTAAATGTGAACAACCCTGTTTTTATTTCATCCTGACCAATTAACACCACTGCAGGGATTGATTTTTGATCAGCATATTTCATCTGTTTTTTCATTTTTACTGAGTCAGGGTAAAGCTCAGCACTAATTCCTTCTTTTCGAATTTCCTGAACAAGTTTAAGGCAGAATTTCTCTTCTTCTTCACCAAAATTCACAAACATAACTTTCGATGTTGCAGAACTTTCTTCGGGGAATAGGTTTAGCTCACTCATTACATCATAAACACGATCGGCTCCAAATGAAATTCCTACACCTGAAACTTCGGGTAATCCAAAAATTCCTGTAAGGTCATCATATCTTCCACCACCGCATATGCTCCCAATGCTTACACTTGCTGCCTCAACTTCAATAATTGCACCTGTGTAATAATTTAAGCCTCTTGCCAAAGTAAGGTCAAAAGTCCATTTGTTTTTAAGCTTCAAATCTTTTAAGTGAAGCATTACCGACATCAATTCATTAACCCCTTCAAGTCCGATTTTAGAGTCCTTTAGAATTTCCTGAAGTTTAGGAAATTTATCTTTTAATATTCCTTTAAGGTTAAGTATGGGCTGTAATTTTTCGATGGCTTGTGTTGATAGGCCTTTTGCAACTAGCTCTTCATTAACTTTTTCAAGACCAATTTTATTAAGTTTATCAATGGCGACTGTAATATCAATTATTTTATCAGCCTCACCAATAACTTCTGCTATACCACTCAAAATTTTCCTGTTATTGAGCTTAATAATAGTTTCAATTCCTAATGTTTCAAAAACTTCATCAATTATTTGAACCAGCTCAACTTCATTTATTAGTGAATTACTTCCAATCACATCCACATCACATTGATAAAACTCACGATATCTTCCTCTTTGGGGTTTGTCGGCTCTCCAAACAGGTTGAATTTGATATCTTTTAAAAGGGAAGGTAATGTCATTTCTGTTTTGTACAACGTAGCGGGCAAAAGGAACCGTAAGGTCGTAACGCAGTCCTTTTTCTGAAATCTCAGTGGTTAATTTTACGGAGTTTTTTGTTGAAAGAAATTCATCGTTTGCTTTTTTAAGATAGTCGCCGGAGTTTAGTATTTTGAATAATAACCTGTCGCCTTCTTCACCATATTTTCCTGTTAATGTCGAAAGGGTTTCCATGGCAGGAGTTTCTATTGGCAGGTATCCATATTTTTGAAACACATTTCTAATAGTGTCGAAAATGTAGTTTCTTTTCAACATCTGCTCAGGTGAAAAATCTCTTGTGCCTTTTGGTATTGATGGTTTTTGTGCCATAGTTTTATTCGTAAAATTTGTTACAAAAGTACTAATTTAGGCAGTTCGGAAAGTTGAAAGTTAGAAAGAAATATTATATGGAAATTTGAAGCTGAATCCAATTACATTAATTCTCAGAGGAAGCTTTATCAGGGATAATAATTATATCTTCAAGTTTGCGTTTTGGTACAAAATGAATGCCCTTTTCCTCATAATAGTTTACAGAGGCTGGTTTATTAAGTTCTGTTAACTCAACCTTTTGATTTGGATAGCCAATGGCGATAACCTGAATAATTTCCAGAGTTGATGGGAAATTAAAATAATTGGTTATAGCAGAACGATTTACGGTTCTGAGAATGCATCCGCCCAGTTGTTTCTCAACAGCTCCAAGTAGTATTGTTTGAGCAGCTATACCTGCATCTATATCAGCCTGCTCATTTAGGGTTTTGTCCAACAACATTATTATATAGGCTGTAGGTTGTTCACTTTTGTCAGGTCCGTTCCAATCTTTTAAAAACAAAGCCCATTTTAAGTGGCTAAATACGAAATCAACATCCTTAGGAGTTGTTACCAAAAGGTATTTAAGAGGCTGACGATTTTTTGATGAAGGAGTAGTTCTGGCTAAATCAATAAGAGAAACAAGTTGTTCAATAGATACTTTTTTATCATTATAAAATTTGCGGTAGCTTCTGTTGAGTAATACAAGGTCTTTAAGCATGTTTGTAGGGATAAAAATTAATAAAACAAATTATTATTTATTGTAAAATTAGAAGAACTTTCTGTTACAAGTTATTTGTTATTTCTTGTTGCATTTGAAAGTCGTATGATGTATTACTAATAACTTCTTAATTAGCTGTTATTAATTATTGTGTTTAGTTTTTCAGTTGCGTTTTCCCAGCTGTGGTTATTATGAACAAAGTTATAACCATTTTGAGAAACAATTTCGTAAAGCTTTTCATTACTTAACAGCTCAATAATCTGATTGGCAAGTTCGGTGGCATCCGCTCCAATTAAGATTTCAGCACCATCTTTTGCCTGGAGTGCATCATTTGCCAAAGGTGTTGTTATGGATGGGATTTTCATAGACATAGCCTCGAGTAGCTTGTTTTGTAATCCGGTTCCAATACGCATTGGTGCAATAAATACTTTAGCAGATGAATATGAATCTCTAATATCATCCATCCAACCACTTATTTCAACAAGTTTTGATCGTAGCGACAATACTTTTTTTACCGGACTGGCACCAGCAAGTAATACTTTTATGTCTGGCATATTTTTCCAAACCTTAGGCATTATATCTTTAATCAAAAATTCAGCGGCATCAACGTTTGGCGGATATGCCATGTTACCGGTAAAAACAACATCAAATGTTTTTTCTTTAATTACTGGCTTAAAATATGAGTAGTCTACACCATTAGGAATAACATGTATTTCTTTTTTGTTCTTATGCGGAATAAGATTTTTATCAGGTATGGAAATAATTGTTTTGTTGTCGAAATAATCAAATATTTCCCTCTCATAGTTAATAAGTCTCTTGTATTCCAAATTAAAAAATGGCTTCTTTATTTTAGAAGTGTTTTTCAATCTTCGTTTTATGCCATATGATAGAACATCCTGATAATCAAGCGTTTTTTTAATTGATAGGTTTTTCACATATTCTGTTGTACGAATAAACTGGCAATATATATGATCAGGTTTATAAGTATTAATCAACCGATGAATCTCTTTCTCAGCTTTTCTATTATAAAAATACCCTGCTTGAATGGGGATCTTGCCAAAGAGGGCTTTAGCCATATTCCATATTCGTAGTTGAATGGGCAGATCTAAAAAATTAATTGAATGGCAATAAGGTTGAAGTTCTCTAAATGCTTTTTGTTTGTCAAGATTTGAGGTGGGGTTTAGGGCACACAGTATGATTTCGTTATTTTTTGCGAGCTCCCTAATTTGATTAAAGGCGCGTAGTTTGTCGCCTTTCTCCAATGGATATGGTACTCTTGAAAGCAAGACAAAAATTCTCATAATGATGGTTTGTTATTACCTAATAATCGTACAAAGATAATGAGTTTAGATTAATGATTGTGCCAGGTTATTAAGCTGTGGAGGTTAACTTTGATATGGTGTTGATTAAACTACTATGGTAATTCAACAAGTCTCATATTAATTCATCATAAAATTTGATCATTTGTTCAATCAGCTTTGCATTATTATGTTCTTCATGAATTAATTTACGAGCATTTTCCCCAATCTCGTCACAAATAATTTTGTTGTTGGCAAGTTCTTTTATTGCTTTCACAAATGAGCTAACATCATCTGCAATCATAATGTTTTCACGGTCGGTATAATTAATGCCTTCAGCGCCAATTGTGGTGGAGATTACCGCTTTACCAAGAGCCATACTTTCTATTATTTTAATACGAATACCACTTCCTGAAAATAGCGGAGCTATCGAAATTGTCTTTGATCGTATAAATGAATATGCATTTAGGATTTCTCCTACAACTACAACATTTTTGAGCTTTAAGTCTGTAAGCCAATCAGGCATTTCTCTGCCCGCCAGGTACAGTTTTATATTTGGAATTTCGTCAATTACTCTTGGCCATACTTTTTCTAGAAACCATCTAATACCTTCTTCATTAGGTATCCAGTTCATGGCACCAATATGAAATAATGCATGCTCCTTGGTGGTTGTGCTTGAACTAACAAGTTTGCTGGTATTAACACCAAATGAGATTGTTTTAACCGGCTTACTCGACAATTGCTTAAAAAATTTCGCATCCTTCGATGATATAGGAATAATTCCATCATACTTATTCAGCACGTTTTTTTCATAAACTTCAAGTGTGCTGGCAAGATGATTAAGGTAGGCTTTCTTTAAAGGATTACTTGTAATTGATGCAACTCTCTTCCAAATTAGATGCTCAATATTATGGGCTCTTAATATTATCGATGCAGAAGAAAATTCTCTAACTGTATCAATGTATGGCGACATAAACAGCGTCTCAATTTGAACAATGTCAAAATTTTGCTTTAATAATACTTCTTTTAATTTATCTCGAAAATTATTAGAAATAAACCTTTGAACATGATAAGATTTACTGGTAAATAAGTTCAAAAATGCAGGGATAAGTTTTATTCCCAAATCAATATAAACAAGTTCAATTTTTGTTTGATTTTTATACGATTTAGGAATATCGGACGGGTCAGTGCTATATTTATTTGTATTTATTGCAAGCACCTTAACGTTGTGACCAGCTGCCAAAACTCCTTCAATAAGGTTATTCATTGCTATTGGTCCTCCTTCATGGGGAGGCCAAGGTGATTTGTTACAGATAAACAGAATGTTTAACTTATTGTTCATCAGGCTGATTGCTTTTCTTTGATTTGAATTTTTTAAAGAATTTAGTCCAACTCTCTGTATCCATTAACTGAGCATCGGTTGTAGCTTTGTAAGTAAGGAATAACCCCAACGGAAGAACAATTAAAGTTGATAGCCATAAGCCAAACTCAACGTTCCATTCACCCGTTTTTACAGCTTTTTCTCCCATCATAGAAACTACATGATAAAGTACGAAGAAAATGACTGATACCACAACAGGAAGACCCAAACCTCCCTTACGAATAATTGCTCCTAGGGGTGCTCCAATAAAAAAGAAAATAAAACATGCTATGGATAGCTTAAACTTTTGATGCCAAACAACTTCATGTTTTGTAATTATTTGTTGACGCTTTTTTAGCTCAGTGTTAAAATCAATTATATTCTTTTTAGAGGAGCGAGCTCCTCTTTGGGCAATTTCAATTATATCTGTTCTATCTTCAAGGTTAAAATTATCAATAACAGGAACTATGATTGTGTCAATAACATATTGATTAGCAGAGTCAAGCGTAGAAGTTTTTAAAGTGTCGTTTATTGCCAAATATGGATATTTTCCAACGAAGTTTTTTAAATACCTATTTTTTCTCATCAAATGTTTATCACTTAACGAATCAATTGAATTATTTAATTGTCTGATATTTAGCATCGAATAGTGTGATTTAAACAAATCTTCATTCGTACGGTTTAACTGAAATTGGGCTAAATCGAAGTTAAGAACTTGTTTATTAAATTTTAGTGATTCAAAAGGTCGGTTTATTCTGTATCTTGAAACATTAATAATTTCGTTATATCGGTATCCATTATAAAGAGTGAAAATGAGATTTTTTTGATTAGGACTCAATTGCATAGTTCCGCTTTCAGCTGTAGTAACCATTAAATTTCCCTGATTTTTAGAGTGATTGTAAATTTTAACGTCGTAGATGGTTTTGTTATCCTTTGCTTTTTTACCTACTCTAATTACAAATCCTTCAAGCCCATGGTAATATATTCCTTCATTAATATTAAATGCTAACTTTTGCTGTCGTACGTCGTAAAGCAGCGATCCAAATTTAAGGTTTGCTACCGGTAGTACATAATTTGAAAAAAGAAAGGCAGCAATACTTATGATCATGGATAGTATTATAAGAGGTTTCATAGCTTTGCGCAATGATATGCCTGCAGCTTTCATCGCTACAAGCTCGTAGTGCTCGCCCATATTGCCAAAGGTCATTAGCGATGAGAGAAGCACTGCAAGAGGAAGTGCTAGCGGAACAAAGGTTGAAGACGCATAAAACATCAATTTAGCTATAATATACCATTCAAGCCCCTTGCCAACAAGGTCGTCAATATATTTCCATAAAAATTGTAATAGTAATATGAACAATGCCACAAAAAAAGTAAACACAAAAGGTCCTAAATAGGATTTTAACATATATATGTTCAGTTTTTTCATGTAAAGTTCGTCAATGAAAGCGAATGCAAATATAGTTACAAATTTGTTGATTTAAATGTGTGGCTCCTCGTGCTTAAATTTCTTAAGTTAAACTAAGGTTAACTATATTTATTATTAAGTGTTAACATATTTTAATTTAAAGTTGTATTGTATAGTGCAACCATTTTGCATCTTAAAAGTATCTTATTAATAAATACTTTTGTTCAAGTTTATCTTTATATTTGTAATGTGTAAAAAACAATAAAGTATATTTGTTGATTAAAGAAGAAATAACTAACCAACCGTTAAATTATAAAAATTAATTATTATGAAAAAATTACTACTTTTAACTTTAGCTATGATAATTGGATTTTTGGGCTTTTCACAAAAAAGAGTTCAAGTATCTAAAGATATCAGGAACATTGAAAAGACAGCCGTACATGTAAACCTAACTGATGAGGCTTCAAATGCATCTGTTTCACCAAACCCTTATGTTTCTAATAGTAAAGAATTAGTAGGAGAAAATATTATTGGAACAAGTTGGTACGACCTTTGGGGAAATTATTGGGCAAGTAATAGGATTCATTTATATCCTGATGGAACCATGGCAGCTGTATGGACACAGGGATTTGAACCTCCTGCTTTTGATGGAAGAGGCACTGGATATAATTATTTCGACGGAACAAATTGGGGTGATGACCCTACTGTTCGTATAGAAGATGTTAGGACAGGTTGGCCTAGCTATGCGCCACTGGGTGAAAATGGTGAAATTGTTGTTTCTCATGATTATCCTACCAATCTGGTGTTAAGTACTCGTGAACAGAAAGGTACCGGTGATTGGAATCAATCAGTATTGTTTGGACCTGGAGGGAATGGGGCTGCTGCATGGCCTCGTGTAGTTACATCTGATGAGGATAATAATACTATTCATATAATTGCAAGTTCTTATAATCCGTATGAAGGTCAAGAGAATGCTCTATTGTATTACAGATCACTTGATGGTGGTGAATCGTGGGAAAACGAAGCCGAAGTTCTTGACGGCACAGGCGAAGATTACTATACAGAGATGCCTAATGATAATTATGGATGGGCTGACCCAAATGGCGGAGCTATTGCTTTTGTAGTAGGGGGAGCATGGAACGATTTGTTTATGATGAAATCAACAGATAATGGTGATAGCTGGGAAAAAACAGTTATCTGGGAACACCCTTATCCATTATTTGTTTGGGAAGAAACAGTCACTGATACATTTTTTTGTGCTGATAATTCTGCAAACATAACACTTGATAATAATGGTAATGCACATG
>Ga0222636_1000046_pt1 | contig 70466 bp, 68 predicted proteins | sample AntAcemetagen141_FD_179811 | JGI IMG/M metagenome (GOLD analysis project Ga0222636, IMG submission 179811) | Saline water microbial communities from Ace Lake, Antarctica - #141 | ecosystem: Environmental > Aquatic > Non-marine Saline and Alkaline > Saline | place: Antarctica: Ace Lake...
TACCTGCGGTTAGCTTAGGGGTGATAGAAAGCGGTCTCACCCCCGAAAAACTTTTCAGCGCACAATTGATATAACTTGTTTAACTTAAAATGCTTTTAACACCTATTCAACTGAACCAGTGCCGGGTGTACCAATTAGCTCAAAACCAAAAAAGGACTTACAGCGTTTTGCCATAAGTCCTTGTTTTTATTGGTGGAGCTGAGGGGGATCGAACCCCTGACCTCATGACTGCCAGTGAGTTGGGGGGGGGTATTGGCAAGGTACTGAAAAGACGTAACTTATTGACTTATTTGGATTCAGGGTGTATAAACAATAGAAGGAATATAGAGGAAAAAAATAATTTATGTCAGAAAAGAGTCAGATTTTTATTTGACGAATAACTAAAAATATTTCATCAAAGGCGGATAGGGTCAAATGACTTTACCCGCCTTTTTCTTGATGAATACTGTCTGATATTTGACTTGTTTATGACCTTATAAAAAAAACGTTTGACAAACATTTATAAAAAGATTATAAGGTTACGAAACACAATTATAAGGGAAGAAAATGATAAAAGAAATCGTTGACGGTGAATTCGAAATTCGGCACGGTCTGAATGGGCTTTTGGATGATTTAACACTGCCGGAGGGGAACCTTGTGGTGTTGGCAGAAGAAGCCAGAATTGACCTTGGAGAAAACCACAAAGCGCGGTTAAATTACCTCGTTGCGCTGGGGATATTACAGAAACCGAAACCCGTACAATTTGGAAAAGGCAAAGGTGGAACCCGGATATTTCAGAGAGACGCTCTCGAATGTTTGGAATTCGTGCAGGAGCAACGGGAACACCTTTCCTTTAATGATTTAAAAGACGTATTTATTGAGCGGAGAAATGACCTCGTGAGAAAGGCTTGCAGGGAACTTAACATCGAAAACGATACGCCGGACAGTAATATTGAAAAGGCCGCCCGAACAGACGCGAACTTGAAGGCCCTCTTCAACTACGATCTTATCAAGGCGGATGTGCTTTCCTTGAAATTGGATCTCTTGCACCGATTATTGCAAGATGCAGAGCTTGAGATAAACGCTCTCAAATCATGCCATGAGGAGCTGAAAGCGTCTCTCTGTGGCGATTGTGAACCAGGCTTGAAGCGATACATTGCCGATAAGGAAAGCCAGCAACAGACTCTTTTAGATGTCATGAAGCGGGACCTGGAAGCAGGGAAAGTCCTTTTACCACGAATGGAAGGATAGATTTTTTTTGTCTTGAGATTATAACCTTATAATGGAGGGTTAGAATGAGAACTCGAACTTTAACACCGTTGAAATTGACGATCCTGGAGGCCGGTTTCACTCAACGGGAAATATCACGCCGGTCGGGTATCGACGAGAGCGTTTTGAGTTTGATCACCAACGGTAGGTATCTGCCTGATGAGCTACAGCGCGCCAAAATCGCAGAGGCATTAGGCCGAACCGTTCCGGAGTTGTTTGACACCTTGAGTTCATAGGGAATCTGATGGAGCTTGAACTGCCGCCACTAGAGCCACTACTCACGGCTAAGGATGTTAAAGGGATTTTTAAATGTTCCCTGCCCCTCGTTTACAAAATGGCGGAGCGAGGTCAACTCCCTTGTGTTCGATGGCCGGCACCGGGCAACGGATCAAGGAAAAAGACTGTTATCAGGTTTAAAATTGAAGATATTCAGAAATTCATTGAGAGTTCTTACAATGGTTAATTTTTACGAATTAACGCCATTTTAGAAAATCAGGGGCCAGCAAATGAACACAGAGAATATTCCACAGGAATTGAAAGCCTACGATCAATGGGTTGTATGGAAGTGGGAAACGAGAAAGGGGAAACCAACAAAGCCGCTCTACAACGTAGTGACAGGTAAAAATGCCAGCCATAGCGACCCCGAGACCTGGGGAACGTTTAAACAGGCTGTTGCCGCCTATGAGACCCCTGATAGTGGCTTTGATGGAATCGGTTTCGTCTTTGCGGAGGAAGATCCCTTTTGTGGAATAGACCTGGATAAATGCCGCGACCTGGTATCGGGAAATATTGAGCCGTGGGCTTTGAAGCTGATTAAGGAATTCGATAGCTACACGGAAATATCACCTTCCGGAACCGGATTAAAAATATTCATCAAAGGCCATTTATCCGGCGGTGGCATCAAAACAAAGCATGTGGAGGTATATGACCGCCAAAGATATTTCACTGTGACTGGGCAGGCGTACGGGGGCCAAAATGGAGATTAGACCGAACCAGGAAGCCCTTGAAAGTCTTGTGGCGAAGCTGAGAAAACCCAAAGAAAAACCGAAAACAACAGGCCCAAAGGTTGAGTTTAAATTCGATGATAGCCGACTCATTGACAAAATCCTTGAATCTCAGAACGGGGCGAAAATCCTCAGCTTACTCAATGGGGATCACGGAAGCCACGCTTCGCAATCAGAGGCCGACCAGGCGCTTTGTAATCACCTGGCCTTCTGGACCGGGAAGGATGCCGACCAGATGGACCGGATATTCAGAAGATCAGGCTTGCTCCGGGACAAGTGGGACAAGAAACATTATGGCGATGGTAGGACCTACGGGGAAGCAACAATTCAAAACGCAATAGATAGCACGACAGAAACTTACAAAAACCATGAACAAACCTTCAAAAATCGACCGGAAACAGGCCAAAAACGGGCGGAAACTGACAAAAAACCCAAAGGACCAAGGGGGTTGACCCTGGAAGATTTGCAGAAAACCTATAGCAGCACACCCGAGTGGTTATGGCGACAACACTTCGCAAAAGGGATGCCGAGCATTTTGAATGGCCGGGAAGGTCTCGGAAAAACCAGTATTGCGCTTCAGGCGAGTAAGGAGATCCTTTCCTTCCACAAGAAGGGGGGAATCGTTTGGCTGGCCACGGAAGGGGCGGTTTCCGATACTGTTAATAAAATGGTTGAGCTTGAATTGAGTGACCCTCGTTTTGTGATTGGTCAAAAATCAGACGGAAGTTTCAAGTGGGATCTTTACCTACAGGGCGACCGGAAAGAATTTGAAATCCTGCTAAACAACCTGAACCCCATACTGGCCGTGTTTATAGACAGCATTAGGGGCATGAGCAGGCTCGATGATAATGACGCCGGAAACGGTCACATCATGCAGGCAATTAATGCCATTGCTTGCGATAAATACGGTGCCGCGCTCGTGTATCTGGATCACTTTGGCAAGGGGAAAAAAGACAATCTTCTGGACCGAGCAGTTGGAACCACGGCGAAAACTTCAAGTGTCCGGGCCGTTCTATCCGTTCTTCCCGTGAGTAAATACAAAAGAAGAATAGCGGTTGCCAAAGCGAATATTTCAACAATCGGAGGGGAACTTGAATCCCTGAAAGTTGGACAACGTATCATTATAAGTGAACCCGAAATTGCAAGCGATGACACCATGCTTGACCGGGCTGAAGAGTTTCTTATCGGTATATTTTCAGAGGAAGCAACCCTCAGGGCCCGGGATGTTTATTCCCTGGGAGAGATTGAAGGAATCTCAGAACATATGCTGAAAAAGGCAAAATCATTGCTGGGTATAAAGTCGTCTTCAGCAGGCCCGAGAGAGCCGTGGATATGGAAATCACCCTTTTAAGGGAATCTGTTCCCCCTATTCCCGGTATAAAATGCAAGTGGTTGAAATCATTCAAAGAGCTATAGGGGGAATAGAAGTTGTCAATAGGGGATTTGGGCTATAGGGGGAATAGGGGGAATAGAATCATTAGGGGGAATCCGAAAAAGACCGTTCCCTCTATAATAACTCTCTAATATTATTATTTAAAAGAGCATATCCACAGAACACCCCTAAAGGCACCCCCTCTTCTGTGGGATAAAAAACAAAAGGAATGTGCCGCTTCGGCTGGCCCCGAGTGGCGGGTAAGGGCGGGTAAACAGCAAAAAACGGAGGAAAGAAAATGGACTTAACCGAATTTGTAAAAGCAACAGTGGTCGAATGGTCCCCGAGGCAAAAATGCTTCCATGTCTTCACTGTCGGGGAAATGCTGGATCACAACCGGCGCGCCTTCTTTCGAGAGCATAGCGGGGTTGATTTTATCCCCATTGGCTTCTTCCCTACCGACAGGGATGCAGACGGCTTTCTAAAAGAGGCTCATGCGCATCGGCGGGAATCGGAGGGGAAAGCTTAAAAGTGACCGGGTGGTCAACTAATTGGTGACGGCCCATAACATGGGCGCATTTTAAAAAGGGAGTGGGGAATATGACAAAGAAATCGGACCAAGAAATCTTAATGAAAGAACTCAAAATGACCATCCTTTTAGCCAGCAGGCAAACCCGAAAGGGTAAGACCGTAAGCGCCGACAAAATGACAAGCCTTTCCAGACTGGTCAACTCCTACGTGAAGGTGCTCAAAACTTCAGGAACCATCGAGACCGGAAGACCTGCCGGAATGTCAGATGAGCAATTCGCTCTTGAATACGGAGACCCCGACTTCGCCGCGAGTCTGACGAAATGACACCAAAAGACCCGTTACCGGGAAGGAACTTGACAGAATCATGTCAGATTTTGGAGAGCAATCAAGACGCTATATTCATAAGTCATTGAGATGTTAAGCGGAAATAGAAGGACATGGACCCATGACCCCATGACTAACAATCATGATACACAAATAAATGGATACATCTGAAAGAAAGTTATGGCAACTGGACCCCATACCCATACCGGGAAGGACACCCACGACAATGGACCTCGAACGTTCGAACCATAACCGAGTACCAGGCGGGGGAAGCTGGGCGTGTGGTATGCCGTGGACCTGGAAGGCATGGTGGTGCCCCTGCCTTTATCTCGGGACCGGGGGGCCTTGCCTGGGTGGTGGGTAACTCGTCTCAGTTTTTTACCCAAATAAAACAAGGTATTTTACATTGAAACCCATAACCAGAAACGTGAAACCATCCCTGCTGGCACAATCAAACGATGGTGGTATCAAGTGGTTGAAAACTCAACCACTGAGCTAAACGGTGAAGATGACACAGAAAACAATGGTATTCAAACAGCTAAGCAGAAACCGCCGGAGAAACGGGTGCCTGGGCAGGGATAAAATAGGAGGAAGAAAATGAAATGCGAACTCTGCAAAACCAATCCGGGAACGGAAGAAAATAACGGGGTAATGCTCTGCCGGGATTGTCTCGAAAATCGGATGATTCTGCCGGGTGTCCCACAAAACGAAATCTTTAAAAAGGAGATGAACCATGACAACAAAAACGCTTCAAATACCCAAACGGAACCTAGTTTTCAGTGCTGACGGAGAGCTTGACGGAAATGAGATCACATTCAAGGCAAACAGTGGCCGACCCTTCAGACATCCATTCTGGGATAATCTGGCCCTGGACCTGGAAGGAATGGAGATAAAGAAGGACGTCCTTCCGATTCTGATGTCTCATAACCAGGATATGCCGATAGGCTCATTTAATCGCGAAGATGCTCGTGTTAATGGGGGGCTGCTCATTACCGGCAAATTGGCAAGCGGTATCCCTGCCGCCGAGAAATTCAAGAAAGAAATCCGGGCCGGAATACCGTTTGAGTCTTCAGTTCATGCAATACCGATGAAGATTGAACGAATTGAAGATGGTGAGGAAATAACAGTCAACGGCCATGTGCTGAAGGGACCTGGGAACGTCTTCAGAAGTTGGGAGTTGCGAGAATGTAGCCCATGCCTTTTCGGGATGGACGCTCACACAGAGACGAACATCTTTTCTTTTTCAAGTGCTGATGAGCTTGTCTCCGTGGATATGCAGGCGCTTTCAGAAGATGATGAAATCGCAAATCAACTTTTTGCCTTATCGAATGGGAATTACAAGCCTGGAAATGAGGATGCTATCAGTGCAGAAGATGAGCAAGAGGCTCAGCGTCTTTATGATATGACGCGCCGATAGGAATATGGAGGGCGTTTCGAATGGGATTTTCCTTGTTTCACCAGTAGGAACGCTTTGTGGTGAGGACCGATTGCGCACTACCTCCGCGCTTTCCGGTCAAACAAGGTCCACGATTGGGTTCACCTCCGGTCGTGGATCTCAACAAACAACCCGGTTTTCCGGGACGAATAGGAGAATGAAAATGCGCAAAATTGAAAATATTGAAAAACAGGTATCCGACTTTCAGGCACAAGTTAATGCGCTAATGGAGCAGAAATCCGATGCCGAAAAATCCCTGGAGGCAGCACGGCGGAAATACTCCGCGAGTATTGTCAATGCCGAATCGGCTGAGCAAAACGCAGCATATAGAAAGGAAGTCACCGAACTAACGGTTGACGTCGACGCGCTGGCGGGTGCTGTTTCTCTTGTGGAAGAGGATTTGCGGAAGGCTGAGAATGAAAAAGAGATTGTTCACTTGTTCAAGACGGAAGGGACCAGACATAACAACCAGATGGCGCTCGTGGAAGAGTCCATTTCTGAAATAAATGCCGATTTGCCGAAGCTGAAAAACCTTGTTTCAGAATTGACAAGTGCGGTTAAGGGGGCCTTTTCAGGGGTTGAGCTTGCCGCTTCGAGCTTGAACGGTCTATCAACCGACCTTGACGAATCCCTTTCCCTTGAATCTTTTTTGGAAGGACATCTTACCGCCGTGGGTGATGAAAGCCGGGAAGACCTGCTTAATGATATTGGCAACGATCTCCGGGACAGTGTGGGCGGTCTTGTGGCTCCTGAAGACATTGACCCGGCCGAGCTTATGGACCTACTGGAACAAATGAAAAAATGGAAAGCGGTTGTGACGACATTCGAAGGAGTTGGGCTAATCCGGAATCCCAAGCGCCTTTACGGGAAGATTTCAAAACGTCCGGCAACTCAGCGAATTACAGTGCCGGTAATTCCGCATAAAAACACAGAGGCGGAATTCGGAAGGCCGATGGCGCCGACGCCGAAGTTTGACCGAAATCGACCGCATGGCCGACAGCAGGTTTTGCCATGATGACCAGCGTTCCGATTTTAAAAAAGGAGCTTGATGCCTTGAATTTACGGGTTGAAAGGATCGAGAAAGCCCTTTCCCTTGAACTTCCCGAGAAAACACAAGATCCCGAGCCGGAGCCGGAACCACCGAAGAAACCCCAGGGCGGAACACGTCATTGGGGAAGCGGGCCCGGGCAGCACGATGCGGCCACCTCACGCAGATGGCGGAACAGGTGATAGGACATGGACCCATTGACCCACCTTATCCATCAAATTTTTGATGAGAATCCAGAAATATCGCCGGGAAAGTTCAACGCCATGGCGCCGAAAAAACAATTTGAGGTTTACAACTTGATTCGGTTCGAGATTCGTTTCAGGGTTCTGCCGGAAAACGGGGGTTCTGACACCGGAAAACTTTTGAAGGAAATCGACGCTAAATTATCTGATGTTTTATTTGGTTGAACCGTGGACCCGCAACAAAGGCCCGGGCATGACAAAGATGTTGAGCGCCGGATATTCTGCAAGAATTACAGCGAATGTTTGCAGTTTGTCGCCGAACTTCAGTGGGAAAATTTTACATGTGAGGGATGTAAGAGCTACAATCCGGAACACCACGGGGGCGCATATTGGATGGAAGATGCCGAGAATTGTCTGAATTTGATAAGGAGCGCCGGGGTTCGACCTGGGGAAAGAGAATGATTATCGTCATTGATTCGCGCGAGCAGCTACCATACCGCTTCGGATGTGAGACCAGAACCGCGACCTTGCAGACCGGGGATTATTCAATCAGTGGTGGGGAACATTTGATTTCCATTGAAAGGAAATCTGTGAATGACCTTGTGGGATCTCTGACGAGTGGCCGGGAACGGTTTGAACGGGAACTTCACAGAGGGATGGCTCTTCAATACTTCGCCCTTGTGGTGGAAGCCAGTTTGTCGGATCTGTCAAATGGTCGGTATCGCTCAGAGATGAAGCCGAAGGCTGCGATTCAATCAGTTTTGGCATTCTCTGTAAGATATAACCTTCCCGTGTTCTTTGTGGAAAACCGGAAATATGGGGCGCGGGTGACAGAAAGTTTGCTTTTGAAATATGCACGGGAGATGGAGAAGCGTCTCAAAGCAATAAACCTAAACGAACCGAGGAGGGAATAATGGAACAAGAAGAGCCTGTTAGCGCCCACGGTCTATGGATTGACGTAGACAAACTCAAAGAATGTTCCCATATCACAATATGGGGGCAGATGTGGCTTTCTGATAGGGTTGGCCCATGGACCCCGATTCTTAAGATCCCAATCGACATAGAACGTATCAAGAAAAAAACTACCCTAATTGGGACGTATATTTCTTGTGAAGTTTGTCCATAGCTGGACACAGTCCATCAGCTTTTTTGTAGATATTACAGTCGTCCTGCAGTGCGCATGTTAGTCGGTTAGGGATAAACGTATCTTCATCCATCATGACCATGTCCATCGTGATTGTAACCATCTTTTTAAGGTCTTCACAGTGTATCGTTTCTTGTTTTCTTTTCTTCATGATAGCTCCTTTTGGTAAGGTTGAGGGACGTAGTGAAGTTAACAGATATTACCGGAACTTTTCAATAGGAAAAGCGATGATCATGGCGAATGAGAACCTTTGGGCGATACAAAGACTAAAAAAACAGGGTGGTACAAATGTACCACTGTAAGTTTATCTGAAAGTTTATCCTTGGAACCGCCACAGAGGGCGTCAGGGACGCAGGAATCAACGTTTAAGGGAAGACCCATGCCCAACTATGGGTCAAACCGTGGAAGGTGGTGCGGGGTGCCTATTTGCACTCTTTTAAGACCGAAACAAATGATTTTTTCAAATCCCAGGGTGGGGCAGAACAGGAGGGAAAAGTTGTAATGTTCTTTCGCTTGAATCACAATTTTTGTGCGTAAAAGCAAAACGCCCTTGAACCTTGGCCAGGACTTCAAGAGCGTTTAAGTAGGTGCGGGTTGGCACCAAATAACGCCTTCCACAATATCACACCTGCTTTCCAAGTCAATACTTTTTTGCATACCCTGAAGGACCACCGCTGCCAACGGGCTGAGTGTGGAACCTTGGACTTCATGCGAGTGTCCTTCAGGGCATCCCTTCCAAGGAGGGCTTCACCAAGGCCGCGAGGTGAGGCGAACAGGGGGCAAAGCATACCATAGCATGGGTTAAACCGGGAAAAGCGCATATTGTCGCAAATATGAGACACTAGATTAACAGGTGTTAATCTGATGCAGAGCTTTGATTCTTGATTTTTATCTTTCGTTTTGGACTACCGTCAGCCTTGAGTTGTTTTTCTAAAACTCTTTCATAAGCCTCATAGAATTGATCAGGTTTTTCTTCAAGCAGCTTTTCCATGGTACTCATAATCATAGGATTGATGGACTTCGCTGCAACCTTTTTAAAAGACTCAAATAATTGATGGGGTTTTTCTTCATATTTCTTGAGAACATCCTGAATGGCCTCTTCAAGAAGCTGGTTTTGACGTTTACCAAGATTAATAGCAAGGATTTTGAATTCTTTAATGAGGCTTTCGGGGACGGTAGTATTGAAAAAGACTTTTTTATCCATGGCCCAATTCTTAAAGAAAATCTTGTTGAAGTCAACAAAAATATTGACTGCCTCCATTTCTTGTAGTATTGTTGAAATAACAATTTAACAATTTAACTTCCAAATGAACACACCATGAAAAATCGAATATCAAACATTTTTGCGCTCAAGATCCCTCATGCGGTGACGTATGGGGCCGGTGTGTTCATCGGGGAAAGGTCTTGGGCGCTTTTTTTTGTGGGGGGTGCAGCATGGGGTTTCTGTTAAATTCTGATTTTGACGAAGGTAGAGGCATTGAAGACCTATCCACCTGGGGAGTTGATCGGCTGTATAAGTTTCTCGAAATGTTTGATGAATACTTTGTGCAAGGCGAAGGAAAAAATAACGGAGATGAGCCTTTTGGAGTGTTTCTGTATTACGAGATGAAAAATATTCTTATGGACATGGATATTATGATTTATCGTTTTTTGGATGAAGCAACTGGACGGAAAAAAACCGTTAAAGAACATAATATCGAGATGGTCATGAACGCGAATGAGGAACAATCAGAGGCGATTTATAAAAAGATATTGGATGCCAAAGCCGAAAAGACTGAAAACTCAGAGAGGTAAAGGAGGGTAAAAAATGAGCGCTGAAAGCTGGAAAGAATATCAGGAATTCAGAAAAACCGTTTCTTATCTTGAAAAAAAATATGGCGAAAAAGAATTCTACGAGATTATGCGGAAAATATCGAAACTGAGAAAGCAGGGAGTTGATGTTGAGGCTCTGTTTGATAATGCCATGAGTGCCGCGAGATGAGCCATACCATAGCAGAACTGAAAGGAGAGGAAACATGGCGGATGTCTTAGACTTTAAATCCAGAAAAGAGCCCGACCTTGACGCTCAAGCAGAATTATACCGGGATGAATTAAGGCAACATACGGAAGAGACAAAAAAAGCAGGGACCGTGTCCCCGGAAAGAGCTACACGAGTAATGCGTTTGATTGAAAAAATTGAATTAATCGCTACCCAGAAAACAATACAAGAGGCTCAAGATATCTTTGACAGTGGGTTTGAGTTTGAAATCATCCACATGAGGAATGGTTTGAAACTGGGCATTGATGGAAGGGGCAAGGTCTATGAGTTTGGAAAAGTTCATGAGGAAAATTGACGAAACACCATGCTCAGGATAGGCAAGCGCAGCCGAACACCGGGGACCCTGCCCGGCTTCCGGGTATTAACCAACAGGGAGAAAGCGAGGGACTTATGGCATGGACAGAAACTTGCAAGATTGACGCAAACAAACAGGTTCAACACCTCAAAAAAAAGGGGATGAGTGTAAGGCAGGCGATTAAAAAGCTGTCAGATGAAAGCGGAATTCCTGAAAATACCATCAATAATTGGATATATCAAAGAGTGGGAAAGAAGCGTGTAGACGCATTCCATCATTTTTTTGAAACAATCCATATGGAAATGGTTAAGGATGGAGGAGCCACGCAGGAGCAGGTTGATAAAACGGCAAAAAACGAACGATACGTTGCGCTATGGTGCATCTTATGGCTCAACTTGAAAGAAGAAAACATATTGAACTGGTACAAGGGCGCCTTCCAAGAACACGGTGGAAACATCAAACTGACGGATATGTTCAGGACCGGGCATATCCGTTGTGAATGCCCAAACTGTGACGGTAAAGTTCACAACCTGGAAAAACCCTTGCTAGAGGGCGCGTTGACCCAAAAAATCAAGGAAGTACTTTCACCCAAAGGTTACGTTAATTTCAACGTAATGTGAAAAACGAAGAAAGAACGTATCATTAAGAAAGGGGGTGCATGATGGCGAAAATCAACAAACTTGTGGGAAAGAAAAAGACCACATGGCAGATTGACTATATCGACCCGGACGGTAAACGTATCCGTGTGATGTTCAAAAAGAGGAAAGACGCAGAGGCGGAGCTTGCTAAACGGGTTGCCTTGATGTCTGAAGGCCGTTACCTGGATGTCAAGAAGGACTATTCCACAACCCTGAAAGAATTGACTGACAAGTACGAAGAGAATTATGAGGATCAGGCCAGTTACAAGACCTTCAAGAAATATGCAGTTGAAAACATCCAAAATTATTTTGGGGAAGACGTGAAATTGAGCGGAATCCGCTATTTGGAAATTGAGACATTCAGGAATCACCTTAAAAAGAAATTGACCAAAGGCGGAACCTTACGAAAAGAATCATCCATCAACCGGGAAATGGCATGCTTGAGGCACATGTTGAATAAGGCCGTACAGTGGGAACAGATGGAAATGAACCCGTTCGATAAGGGGAAAAGCCTCAGGATGAAAGAGAACAACCAGAGGTTGCGGTTTCTGTCACAGGATGAAATCACAAGTTTGAGGGATGCCTCGACCCCTTACCTTAAAAACATTGTGGATTGTGCGCTTAATACCGGGATGAGAAAAGGTGAAATCCTTTCTTTGAAATGGGGGCAAATCAAAAATGGGATGATTTACCTCAGAAAAACCAAGACCGATGAACCGAGACAGATCCCCATAAACGATGCTCTGCAAGTTGTCTTTGACGATCTGAAGGAACACGGTGAACCATCGAACGTCAAACGGCTGGATGGAAAAAAGGTATTGATGCCGAAGTCAAAAACGGATCACGTTTTCACTTTTCAGGGAAAGCCCATGAAGGATGTCAAACGGGTATTCGGAAAGGCCGTAAAAAAAGCGAATATTGAAGACTTTCGTTTTCACGATTTACGGCATACATTCGCGAGTCACCTTGTGATGAATGGCGCAACCATTAAAGACGTTCAAGAATTGCTAGGCCACAAGGATCTTAAAATGACAATGAGGTATTCCCACCTTTCCCAGGAACACAAAACAAAGGCCGTTAATCTTCTGAATGGATTGACCGGGAATAAAAATCTGACAAAAAAGTGTCAGATTTTTGAAGAAGGGAAAAAAGAAAATGGATAGGACCAAAAAAAAATCTGACAGAATATGCCAGATTTTTAATGTAAAAGTTTCGGATATGTCAGAAAAGTGTCAGATTTTTTATTTCCCCTTCCCTTCTACCCGCCTAACTTGTTGTTATTATTGGTGGAGCTGAGGGGGATCGAACCCCTGACCTCATGACTGCCAGTCATGCGCTCTCCCATCTGAGCTACAGCCCCCGAAGAAGGTCTTTAATAGCAGAAAGTGTTTACTCGTGTCAATATGATATTGACAATCTTTTCACAATTTTCGTATAATTAAAGATTATAAATTTTGGATATGGGGATACGTTTCAGGTCCTCCCCAGCATATCAATCATTTGCCGGAGTGGTGAAATTGGTAGACGCGCTGGACTCAAAATCCAGTGAACCTTGCGTTCGTGTCGGTTCGATTCCGACCTCCGGCACCAGGGACCCCCCCCCCCCCCCCCCCCCCCCCCCCCCCCCCCCCCCCAACGCGCCCTGAATGCCCTCTGAAAGGCTTCCGGCCCAATCCGGCCGGAAGCCTTTCTATTTTCCTATCAGGCCCCTCGTGCTTTCATATGGCCTTGAGCAATCTTTGATGCAGGTTATCAAAACCGCCGTTGGACATGATGAGTACCATATCACCTGCCCTGGTTTCTGACACCAAAGACGTCAGCAAGGAATCCGTATCCGCAAAACAATGGGCCTCAAGTCCTTTTGTCCCAAGATCGGAAACCAGCTGCTCGGCTGAAAAACGCTCCGCCACAGGAATTTTCTCCATCATGGGGGGCTCACGAATCATCATAACATCCCCGTCATCAAAGGACCCGGCGTATTGCTCCTGAAAAATATTCCGTCGGCTGGAGTTGCTTCTGGGTTCAAATACGACAACCAGCCGCCGATGGGAATACTTCTGTTTGACGGCCTGAACGGTTTCTTTTACGGCTGTGGGGTGATGGGCAAAATCGTCCATCACCATAATGCCCTTTTTCTCGCCGAGGATCTCCTGACGCCGCTTGATGCCCTTAAACGTTTTCAAGGCCTTGAACAGGGTATCCGGGGGAATACCCAGAGCGTGCGCCAAAACCACCGCGGACAGGCAATTTGAGATATTATGACGACCAAAAAGCGGCGTTTCAAAGGTTGTCCGTGCCCGCCCTCCCTGGGCCACCTTAACTACGGTAAATGCTTTCGAATCAGCCATGTCCGCGATCCGCCAATGATTGCCCTTGCCGAAACCGTAGGTTTCAACCCCACATGTCGCCCGCTTTATTTCACCACAAATAGTTTCATCGTCACCATTGGCAATCAGACGTCCACGGGATGGAATCAAATCGATGAGCCTTCGAAAACTGCCGATCACATGGTCCAGATCCCGGTAAATATCCGCATGATCAAACTCGATACTGGTCAGAATAACAAACAAGGGATTATAGTGAAGAAATTTTGGTCCTTTATCAAAAAAAGCGGAATCATATTCGTCCCCCTCAATGACAAAATATCGCCCTTTGCCCAACTTGAAATTCGTTTCAAAATTACGGGGTAACCCGCCAATCATAAAACCCGGATCCATCCCGGCCGTCTCCAGTATCCAGGCAATCAATGAAGAAGTCGTCGTCTTGCCGTGGGTACCGCTGATGACAATGGATTCCTTATCCCCAATGGCAAACTGCCTGATGGCCTGAGGAAAGGAAAGATACGGCAACCTGAGGCGTGAAAGTTCAACCGCCTCGGAGTTCACCCGGGTTATCACATTGCCCACAATGACCATATCAGGTTTCGGTGACAGGTTCCCGGGTCCATAGCCGTCAAACACTGGAATTCCAAGCGATTCCAGAAGCAGGCTCATGGGGGGGTAAACATTCGCATCTGAACCGGTAACCCCATATCCCTGCTCTTTGAGCATTCCCGCAAGTGACGTCATTCCTGTTCCACAAACACCCATCAAATGAATATGCGACAGTTTTTCGGGACGTCGGTTCAACTGAGCCAACAACCTGGGGGGCACAGGCCCTTTTTCCGATTGGAAAGACATCAAAAAATTCCTCTTAACAGCCATACCCTTTGAAAGATTTAGACATAGTGAAAAAAGTTTCGACTTCAAGTAGAAAAGAGGCTTTAAAAGCCATTATCAACTGTGCTGCCCGTATTGACAAAAACCGCTGTGCTTGATACTTTTCACTTGCCTTCAAATAATTCGTCCACCCAAATGTGCCAAAAAGGAGATCCCATGGAAAAAAAGTTTTTTCTGAAATCCCCTACAGGTCTTTTCCTGATGCTTTTTCTGCTCTTTCCACCAACTGTTTCAGCGGAAGAGCCATCCCGGAAAGCTCCCGACAAAGCGTTTTGTGCAAAAATGATACAGCATGGTCAGGAAGCTTACCAACAGGGAAAATACCTGGACGCAAAGGAATATTTTCGAAAAGCGGTGCAGGCAGATCCTTCGTCTGTATCCGCCTGGGCATATTATGATCAAGCTGTGATTTTTGCTTTGGCCGAAAAGGTGGAAAAAAACGCAAACCTCAGCATGCCGGAGACATCCACCCGATCTGGACAGCAGGCCGCGGCGCCCACAGCCAAAACGCCGCCGCCGCCGAAGCCCAAGAAAAAACCCGCCTTCGTCATTGTTGAGGACGAGGGTTGCTGATTTTTGAATTGGGTGTTCAAGCCTTTCTCAAAAAAAAAGGCCCCACAAAACCGGGGCCTTTTTTCATTGCAAACCGTTTATCCTGTACGAATGGTGAAACCTCCTACCATTCCTGATCCAGGTCAATATCGTCCCTTTCGTACTGGGCATCTTTCAATTCATTGCCCTTTTTGATCTCGTCTTCAGTCCAAGGGTCTATGATCAGTGAATCGGCCACCAATTCCCACAGGTATTTGGTCTCAATACCCAAATCATAATGTTTGGTCAGGTCTTTCATGATCTGGTCCCGACAGTTGTGGCAGGGCGCAATGACCATTTTGGCCTGGGTCTCCATGATCTGCTGGGCTTTTACGCGGCCGTAATAGATCCGTTCCGCTTCATAGGGCATGGCCCAGGAGCCGCCGCCGGCACCGCAACAGAAATTGTTCATCCGGTTCGGGTGCATTTCCACAACGTTTTCACAGCACTGCTGGGTCACCCATCTGGGCTCTTCAAAAAAGGCCTCACCAAAAGCCTTCATGCTCTTTCGACCGTAATTGCAGGGGTCATGTATCGTCGTGAGTTCTTTATGGATGGATTTATCGACTTTGATTCTTCCGGTTTCAATATATTCCTTCAAAAGCTCATGCACTGAAACCACTCGGTATTTTTCAAATGTTTCGGGAAACCATGTTTGCAGACTAAGCCTAGTCGCATAGTAAGCGTGGCCTCACTCGGGTAGGAGTAGCGTACTGCACTCCAGTTCCTCCAAATGCTTTACAATCCGCCCGGTAATCTCCCGCATGGACTCATCGTCCCCTGAAAAAAGGCCCCAGTTGACCCCTTCCCATTCCGTGGATGTGGTGGTCCAGTCTTCCCTGGCCGCATAAAAAATGCGCCACCAGAACTTCATGTCGTCCGGTTCTCCAAAAGGCTCCTTGGAATTGACGGTCACCAGGATGTTGGCGCCCTTCTTGTCCACGGGGGCGTAAAACCCCGGGAAACCTTCATCTTCTTCCATTTCCTTGGACAGATCGGCCAGCAGAAACAGGAAATCATCCTTGGGAATGCCGAGGTTATTTCCCCTTTCCAGACACATGGCCACACCCTTGTGAATGGGTCCCGGAACCTTGTCACGCTCACGAAGGGTTCTGGCCCGACGCAACATTTTCAGGATTTCCACCCCTTGAGGGCAGGCATATTCGCAACGCCCGCACAGGGTGCAGATCCAGGGGAAGCGTGAATCGATCAGCTCCTGGTCCAAACCAAGGGCCGCCATTCGAACGGCCTTTCTGGGGTCCATGCCGTCAATGCCGGTAATGGGGCATCCGCCTGCACACGTGCCGCAGGTGAAGCAGACATCCGCCCATTCCGGAGCAACCCTTAACCTGCTCTCTTTTCGATTTATGGTTAGCGGTTCCATATAATTAACCTCCTCCGTTTGTCTTCTAACCCGTTATTCTTAATAGTTGCACTTTTCTAGGACCTTCTGAACTAAATGTCAATGGGGAAATGAAAAAAAACAGCGGAAAATCTAAAGGGGAAACCGGGGGAACCCCGAAAGAAAAAAGTTAAAATGTAGCTACAATGTAAATATTTCTATTGCCAATTTTTTTTTCATACTGTAAGAGATATTTTTAAACCGGCAAACGGGAAGCTGGCAGAAGACCTTTGTGACATCAAATTATTATTGGGTACTATTTGTTATATTCATATGGGATATAATTTTAAGAATATAATTGAGTTCGCATATTTTATTTAAATTTCAGGAGGTTCACTTATGGATTTTGGATTAAGCGAAGAGCTGCAGATGCTCCGCGATATGGCGCGTGATTTTGCCGCCGAGAAAATCGCTCCCTTTGCAGACGAATGGGATGAAAAACACTATTTCCCCTATGAAGAAGTCGTCAAGCCCATGGGAGAGCTTGGCTTTTTCGGCACCGTTATCCCCGAGGAATACGGCGGTAATGAAATGGGATGGCTGGCAGCCATTATTTTAACCGAAGAAATCGCCCGCGCTTCCAGTTCCCTCCGGGTGCAAATCAACATGCTGACCCTCGGCTGTGCCTTTACCATCTACCGTTACAGCACCGATGATGAAATCAAGAAAAAGTACATTCCGAAACTGGTTAGCGCCGAATACATGGGCGGTTTCGGCATTACCGAACCCAATGCCGGTTCCGACGTGATGGCCATGAAATCTACGGCCCAGGACAAAGGGGACCATTGGCTGTTAAACGGCTCAAAAACCTGGATATCCAATACCAGCGTGGCCGACGCCCTTATATTTTATGCCTATACGGACAAAGAAGCCAGAGGCAGAGGCCTCTCTGCATTCGTGATTGAACCCAAAAATTTCAACGGTATTTCCACTACGAATCTGGACAAGATGGGATCCAGATCATCACCAACCGGCGAAATCTATCTCGAGGACACCAAGGTTCCCAAAGAAAATATCCTGGGAAAACCGGGCGACGGCGCAAAAATCGTCTTCGGCTCCCTGAATCAAACCCGCCTTTCCGCTGCTGCCGGCGGCATCGGCCTGGCCCAGGCCTGTCTGGATGCGGTCACCGCCTATTGCCAGGAAAGAGAGCAGTTCGGAAAACCCATCGGCCAGTTCCAGATGAACCAGGACTTGGTGGCGCAGATTACCACGGAAATTGAAGCAGCCCGACTGATCGTTTACAAGGCGGCCTGGCAAAAGGACCAGGGGAATCTGGGGAACACCCTCGAGGTGGCTCAAGCCAAATATCTGGCGGGAGAAATTGCCGTCAAGGCAAGCCAGGTAGCCCTGAAAATCCTCGGCGCCTACGGCTACTCGACGGAATACCCGGTGGCGCGTTATTACCGGGATGCACCCACCTATCAAATGGTGGAAGGCTCAAGCAATATCTGCAAGTGGATCATTGCCCTGGATCAATTGGGCATTCGAAAAGCGAACAGATAAGGGACGATAAACGGAGGAAGTAATGAAACCATATTTTGAAGAAATGACCCCTTTTGGGAAACCGCTCACCGACAAACAGATTGAGGCCGCTAAAGAAAACGTTGCAGATATCAAAGGGGTTGAAAAACAGGTTAACGATGCGGTTAAAGCCGTCAAAAACGCCGGTCTCCCTGAAAAAATTCTCAAAAAACGAGGACAGTTAAACGTCTGGGAACGCATTGAATACCTCATCGATCCGGGAACATGGTGTCCGCTTCACACCCTTTATGATCCCCAGTTTAATGAAGAAGGCACCACCGGGGTCATTGACGGACTGGCCAAAATCAACGGCAAATGGGCTGTTGTCATCGGTTTCAATAACAAGGTCATGGCCGGTGCCTGGATTTCCGGACAAGCGGACAATCAGCTTCGGGTCACGGATACGGCCAAGCGACTGCACGTCCCCCTGGTATGGATCGTGAACTGCAGCGGCGTCAAACTGCCGGAACAGCAGGAAGTCTATGCCAACCGTCGCGGCAACGGCACTACTTTTTTCCGCCATGCGGAGCTTGAAAAACTAGGCGTGCCCATTCTGGCCGGCATTTACGGCACCAACCCCGCAGGCGGCGGATACCAGGGCATCAGCCCCACCATTCTGCTGGCCCATAAGGACGCGAATATCGCTGTGGGCGGGGGCGGCATCGTCAGCGGCATGAGCCCCAAGGGGAAATTTGATGAGGATGGTGCCGAGCAGTTGATCGAATCCACGCGCCACTTCAAGGAGGTACCGCCGGGCAGCGTTCCCATCCATTTCAATGAAACGGGCTTCTTTAAAGAAGTCTATGAAACTGAAGAAGGCGTTCTGGATGCACTAAAAAAATATGTGGACATGTGTCCGGCCTATGATCCCAACTTTTTCAGGGTGGCTGAACCTAAGGAACCCAAATTCGCAGGTGAAGACATTAACAGCATTGTGGCCTTCAATCAGAAGCGCAGCTACAGCCTGGATGAAATGATGGCCCGTATTTTTGACAACAGTGAGCACATGGAATTCCGGCCCGGTTACGGCCCTGAAGTCTATACGGGACTGGCCAAAATCAATGGATTCCTGATGGCCTTCATCGGAAACCGCCAGGGGTTCCTGGGGGCCAAATACCCTGAATACGCACCTTACCCCGGGATCGGTGGGAAGCTGTATCGGCAGGGCTTGATCAAGATGAATGAATTTGTCACCCTCTGTGGCCGCGACCGGGTTCCCATCGTATGGTTCCAGGACACATCCGGCATCGATGTGGGAGATATTGCCGAGAAAGCGGAACTTCTGGGCCTGGGACAATCCCTCATCTACTCCATTGAACAAACGGACGTTCCTCAGATCTGTATTGTACTCAGGAAAGGCACCGCAGCCGCCCATTACATCATGGGAGGTCCCACCAGCAATAACCACAATGCCTTCACCCTTGGAACGCCCACCACGGAGATCTATGTGATGCACGGGGAAACAGCGGCTGCCGCTTCCTTTGCACGACGGCTGGTCAAGGAAAAGGATGCCGGTCGGCCCCTGGGGCCCGTCATTGAAAAAATGAACGACCTGGCCCAACAGTATCATGACCAGTCAAGACCCGTATATTGCGCCAACAGGGGCTATGTGGATGAAATCGTCTCATTCCCCATGCTGAGAAAATACATTGCGGCTTTTGCGGGTTGTGCGTACCAGAATCCCATTTCCATCTGCCCGCACCACCACATGATGCTTCCCAGAATCATCAAGGGATAACACACCCCAAACAAAAAGAGCGGGGCCTTCTGATGAAGGCCCCGCTCTTTATTTTACCCCCCCTCAACCTATTGCCTGAAGGTTACCAAAGGGTTTTTCATTGTTTTTCAACACCTCTCCACGAGTGCTGATCACCAGGATTTCCAGTGGTATCTCTTTTTCAGCGGCCGCCATGGCACGCTGGATCATCACGGGCAATCCTGAGCAACAGGGGACTTCCATAATCAAAGCCGTAACACTTTTGATGTCGGCAGTCTTAAAAATATCCGTGAACTTTTGAATATAGGCTTCCGCATCATCAAATTTCGGGCATCCGATCATGACCACCTTTCCCTTAAGGTAATCCCGGTGAAAATTGGCGCAGGCAACCGTTGTGCAATCCGCCGCAACCAGCAGATCCGCGCCTTTCAGAAAAGGGGCATGGGGCTGGATGAGATGAATCTGAACCGGCCAGTGAGAGAGATTCGACGGGCCGCCGTCTTCCACACCCGTGGGAATAAAAGTCTGGATCCGGGAGGATGGACAGCCGGCAGCCGAAAGGGTTTTCTCCGAATTCTTTACCTTTTCCTTCAAGTACACTTCCACCGCCTCTTCGTCGAAATCCTCTGCTTCGCGCTCCACAATCCGAAGGGCATCATTGGGGCACTCACCCATGCAGGCGCCCAATCCATCGCAATATTTTTCCGCCACCACGCGGGCTTTTCCGTCAATCACCTCTATGGCACCTTCGGCACAGGCGGGCACGCATTCACCGCACCCGTCGCAAAGCTCATCATCTATTTCGATTATCTTACGCATGACTTTCATGGGCTTTCTCCTTTACCTCATTTCAACAGTGTTTTTTCAGCAAGCTTTCGGCCACTATCCGTCAGGAATGATTTTTTCATGATGCGGTCCAATTGTTCCCTGTCGGAGGGTTTATGCTTTTGTGCTTCTTCCAGGTTAGCGATCAAATCCGCATCAAAAAGGCTCTTGAAATTAACGGTTTCCTCTTTTTCGGGATGATGGTGATGGCCGATGATATGACAAACCTCGTCAATAATTTCTTCGGCAGCGCCCAGCTTGAGCAAAATCTCCCTGGCGATTGAAGGCCCTTCTTTTTCCTGATATCGGGCGGCAGCACTGTTATATTTTCTTTCCGCCTCCTTGATGCCGATGTCGTGAAGATATGCAGCAGCGAGGATAACAGCCAGATTCCCCTGCTCTTCCCGTCCAATCTGTTCCGCATATCGCGCCACACGGCTTGCGTGACCGATTCTTTTAAAATCCTGTTTGAAATAACGTTTCATCTCAATGGCCACCCTGTCCTTAAGCAGATCTTCCTTTCCTTTGAGGAGCTCGGGAGGGAGATTCCCGATGCATTGCTCCGCATGCGGGCAATAGGATGCACACCCGAAATCCAGATCCGGGTTCAAAAAGCGGTGTCCGCATTTGGTGCATTTCCTTGTGGGATCGTCTTTAAAAAACTCAACTTCGTTTCCGCATTCCGGACATTTGACATCAAAGACCGCCCCCGGTTTCCAATACTGACTGTCCTGTCCCGGGCATTTCATGATATCCCCCTTTTTGAATTTTTACTTGTTCGTTTTTTGTTTAAATTTAGACACATTTTGCTGAATGGCAAACTTAATTGTATGGATATTTGCCCCCATTATGACCCGAAAAAAGGAAAACACCTTGATCTAGGTCAAGAAAAAAGAAATACTTTCCTAAAATCTGACGTCTTATTCTCGATGCATGAGGGGAATTGTCTCAGGTGAGTCCAAAATCTCTCGAATCTTTTTTGAAAGCTGCTCTATTTTGAATGGCTTCTGGATAAACCCGTTGCACCCACGGTCCAATATCTTGCTCGCCTGGCCGTCTATGCTGTAACCACTGGATAAAAGAACTTTTACGGCTGGATTCAAATCTTTCAGCTTATCAAAACACTCCCCCCCTGTCATATCCGGCATGACCATATCAAGGACCACCAGAGCAATTTCATCACTCTTCTCCTGATACAACTGAAGCGCCTGTGTCCCGTTTTCCGCTGTCAGAACATGGTATCCTATTAATTTCATTAACTCCTTGCCGATATCAATAATCATCTCTTCATCATCCACCAGAAGTACCGTCTCATCACCCTTATGAATCTGCTCACTCTTCAGCACCGCCGTTTCACTCTCCACGTCGGTGGCAACGGCGGGCAGTAAGAAATTTATGCTGGTCCACATACCCGCCTCACTTTCCACATTGATGACACCGCCATGATTCTGAATGATGCCGTACGCTGAAGCCAGCCCGAGACCGGTACCTTCACCCACTGCCCTTGTTGTAAAAAACGGGTCAAAAATCCTTTTTCGGGTCGCATCGTCCATACCCACTCCTGCGTCGGCTACTGAAACCTTGACATATGGACCCGGTTCGAGATCAGGTGCTTTCATTTGGTCCCGGGACAAGAATAGGTTCTCTGTATGGACAACCATCTCTCCCCCTCCGGGCATTGCCTGCGCTGCGTTTACATAAAGATTCAGCAGCACCTGATCAATCTGGCCCCGGTCCACCGCCACCATCCAGATATGCTCTTGCAATTCCATATGGATGGTGAACTCTTTCTTTGCCTGGGTAAACATGGCGACACCATTTCTGACCAGATCATTCAAGTCTGAGGGCTTTACCTCATATTTCCCTCCCCTCGCAAACCCCAGCAGCTGTTTTGTAAGATGTGCGCCTTTTTGTACATATCGCTCGATGTTCTTTATTCTTTCAGATTCCCCATGATCCAGGCCCTGGTTCAAGAGGATCATTGAAACATTTCCCTGGATTGCCATGAGCAGATTGTTGAAATCATGAGCGATACCCCCTGCCAGAGTGCCGACGGATTCCATTTTCTGAGCTTCATAAAACTGCGTCTCAAGGGCTTTTTTCTCAGAAATATCGCGAAGGATCACAAACAATCCAGATGCTTTACCCTCATACGTCTCAAATCGGGAGGCACTGATGCTCACATCCAGCAAACGACCATCTTTAGTGAGACGTTTGGTGATGTAGTTGTGGCAGGGCGTTCCATTGGTTACAATACCGCTGATAACCGCCATTGCCTTTTCCCTTTCCGATTCAGGCAAAAATGGAACCTTTTTATTAAGCACTTCCTCCTCAGTCCAGCCGAATATTTCCGTAAACGCCCGATTGACATATTGAGCCCTTCCCGCCATATCGTAAAGAACGATTGCGTCCGCTGAGGAGAGAAGAAAGGAACGATATATTTCCAGAGCCTTTCTGGATTCATCGTAGAGGCTCATAAATTTTTCTTCGCTCTCCCTGAGCGCCGATTCCATTCTGGATTCTTCGGTAATATCCTGATAGGTCAGAAATTGTTTTCCTTCTTTTAACGGAACGACGCCGAAACGAACTATCTTTTCCTCTCCATTTTTGCACCGGACTGTAAAAACCCGGGCAATACTTTTTTTTACCATTAAACTTTTGTTTTCGTCGCGCTGGTCGTTCTCCCAGGTTGACCGGACCTCATCCCTGTAGTCTTCTTGGGGATAAGCCTTCATGAACCAGGTTTCTTTATCGGGAATGTCCGTTTTGGTGTAACCGAGAAGGTCAATGAACTTTGGATTCAGATATTCGAAATGATGATCCGAGCCTGTGATGGAAATACCGAAGGGCGCTTCCTCACACAATGCTCGAAACATTTTTTCACTCTCATGAAGATTCTCGTCGACCTCAATCCTTTTACGTTCGCTTTTGGTACTCTCCAATATGATGTAAAGTGCGAACAGAAGAGCCAAAATCAAAATCCCTGACGAAACATACACCATCCGCCGGGTGAAAGACGCTATCTCCTCTCGGACGTCCTCCACATAGATACCGGTCCCCACAATCCAGTCCCATGGTTTGAAGGCCCTCACATAGGAAATCTTGGGTGCAATTCGATCCGGGTCGTCTTTCCATTGCCATGCGTAGTCCACATACCCGGCAGTATGGTTTTTTACGGTGTTGACAAATTCAACAAAGAGCCGTGTACCATTGGGGTCCGTGTAATTGGACAGATCCTGACCTTCCAGATCAGTTCGGTAGGGATGCATCACCATTTTCGGCTGCATATCGTTGATCCAGAAGTAATCTTTGCCTTCAGAACCATAGCGCAGTTTACGGATACGGTTCATGGCCCTTTTCTGGGCCTCTTTGAGGGATAAATCTCCACTTTGAACTTCCGATTCATATTGAACCAGAAGGCTCCAGGCATTGTCCGTCAGATCCCGGATCATCTGGCGTTTCTGCCCCATCAATTGCTCTTCCATAAAGGGGATGAAAAGCAGAAAAACGCCCAGGACAAACAGGATAAACGTCAACCCCACAGGAATAATAATCCTCAGGGATGTTGCCCTGAAAACCCTGTCAGTGGATAATCCGAATATTCCGTGTTGTTTTATGCGCCTATTCTTCATCCGATTTTAGCCTGGGATAAACCGTTCATCAGGAAGTCATTAAATCCGGCCGGTCGGCCAAAAATCGATAGAGGGTAGCACGACCCACACCCAGAATTCTGGCGGCCTTGGCTTTGTTACCGCCGCTTTGGATAAGTGCCCTGCTTACGATAGGCCCATTTAGCTTTCGCTTGGGGCCACGGGAGAGATTCCTGTTTTCGCTCGCTTTCAGCTCGAAGGGTAGATGCTCAGGCTGTATCATCCGCCCGCGTGATTTTACAATGGCAAAACGGATTGCGCTCTGTAGCTCACGGACATTTCCAGGCCAGGCATAATCGATCATAATGGCCATGGCATCTCTGGAAATCCCGCCGTTTTTCTGTCCTTCGTCCCCGGCTGTTTTTAAGAAATGATCCGTCAGCAATGGAATATCCTGTTTTCTCTCCCTTAACGGTGGCAAAAAAACCGGAACCACATTAACACGGTAATAAAGGTCATCACGAAAATTACCATTGCCCACTGCGCGTTTCAAATCGCGGTTCGCGGCGCTGATCAGGCGCACATCGGCAGACAGGGTTCGCTCGCCTCCAACGCGTTCGAATGTTCCTTCCTGAAGCACCCGCAACAACTTAACCTGCACGGATTTGGGCATATCGCCGATCTCATCCAGGAAAAGCGTCCCCCGGTGCGCCAGTTCGAAGCGGCCTTTTTTATCCTTTACAGCGCCCGTAAAAGCGCCCTTCACATGGCCGAACAACTCACTCTCCAGAAGCCCTTCCGGTAAAGCCCCGCAATTAACCGGCACGAAGGGTTCCGAAGATCTCTGCCCTTCATTATGGATTGCTGAAGCCACCAGCTCTTTACCGGTTCCGCTCTCCCCCTGTATCAAAACCGGGATATTCACATCCGCGATCTCTCTTATGGTTTCAAACAGTTCGAGCATTCGGTCATCCTGGCTGATGATGCCTGCAAAAGAGTGCTCAGTTTTCAAGCGCGCACGAAGGGTTGAAAGCTCAGTAATGTCTTCCATGACCACCACCGCCAACCGCTCTCCTTCGTGATCAAAAGGCGCTGCGCTGACCAGAAGCGTCAGATTTCGAGGTTTCCCCTTGACCAGCAATTCCATATCCGCCCGATTCCGGTTAATCTGTTTCCCGCCGATGGCGTCAAGGGCTGTTTTTCGCACCAGGCAGGTCCGACAATGATCGCCAAAGCCGCAGCCGTCCGGACTGTCATCAACATGGACACACCGGAGTACCTCCCCACCCCTCTTACCCGTCACATCGGCATCAGACACCCCAAAAACACGTTCAATGACACTGTTGACGATCAGAACCTTCCGCTCACGATCAACAATCAGCACCCCGCATGGTATCGCTGAAAATAAACCCTTCAAGAATTCATTCTGGTTCATCAGTTCCCGAACAGGTTTCATTTCGTCTCCTTTTCATTCAACGAACGATTTTCTTACAAATCTGAGCCGCCAAAATGGAAAGTATCATCATAGAATTCTTCAAACAATTAAATATTGATGCCAAGAACTACCATTTTGATACACAGGAATCAATTAAATTTGAGACACTTTTTGAAATTTTGATGCTATTCTTCTCTACGATCCTATATTAGAGTTTCTTTTTCCTTGACGCCCAAGTATCATTTCAGTATGGTTTTTTCCTTAGAAAACAAATTCTTACCAAAAAAAGAGGGTAAGATGATTGATGATGTGGTACGAAAAAGCAGAAGTTACAGAAGATTTTTTCAGGAAACCGCCATCGGAATGGATACGCTGAGAGAACTTGTGGATCTTGCGAGATACTCTCCGTCAGGAGGCAATCTGCAACCGCTGAAATATATACTTTCGGCTGACCCCGAAAAGAATGGGCTGATCTTTCAGCATCTTGTTTGGGCCGCTTATCTCAAAGACTGGCCGGGCCCGGAAGAGGGAGAGAGACCATCCGCCTATATAATTCTGCTCGGAGACACCGAGATAAGCAAGTCGGTCGCATGGGACCACGGAATATCGGCCCAAACCATTATTCTGGGTGCCGCTTCGAGGGGGTTTGGTGGCTGCATGATTGCCACAATCAACAAGGATGGGCTCAGGGGTGATCTGAATATACCCCCTCGCTATAACATACTGCTTGTTCTGGCCCTTGGTAAACCAAAAGAGACGATCGTGATAGATACCGTGGGGTCTGATGGAAATATCAAATACTGGCGTGACGATGAGAATGTCCACCATGTGCCTAAACGGTCATTGGATGAAATCATAATCGGCTAAAATAACCGCCCCTGAGAGGTTTTCACAAGGCTCAGACCTGTAAGGTTTCAGCTCATCCGTTGTCTTTATCGCTGTCGTCGTTGCTGTTGGAATCGCTGTCCCCATCCCTAAGGTCTTCACCATCATCGGTTGCAGGATCGTCTTCATTTTTCCCGTTTTCGGAGAGCTTCATCTTGATTTCCCTATCAACGACCGCTGCACTTTTGACCCCCGTATCGTTTTTTAAAACGGCCGTTTTCCCTGAAATAGGAAAAGCGAACAAGAACAGCATCATCAGGCACAAAATAACCGTTTTCATGAGCATCTCCTCCTTCATCCTTACCCGCTCCCTCTCTCTACAATGAGTAACCCATAGAGGACCTGTAAAGAGATTTATTTGACATTAAAGGTTTGAATTTATATGACAGGGTACACACCGGAAGGCACTAAGGGAAGCGTAAAAAATAAAGGAGCAAGATGATGATGAAAATAGGCTGGATCGGAACAGGTGTAATGGGCGCATCCATGGCGGGGCACCTTCAGAAGGCCGGACATAATATGTCTGTCTTTACACGCTCCAAAAAGCGGGCCCAGACACTGCTGGACAATGGGGCCACATGGTATGATTCACCCGCTGAGGTGGCATCCAATTCAGAGATCGTTTTTTCCATTGTGGGGCACCCGGCAGATGTTCGGGACATTTTTATGGGTAAAACAGGGATTCTCCATGAAAATGCCACCTGCAAAATTGTCGTGGATATGACCACCAGTCAGCCGAGTCTTGCCCGAATCATCTATGAGGAGGCCGCGAAACTGGGGATCGAAAGCCTTGACGCCCCGGTTTCAGGGGGGGATGTGGGTGCAAGAGAGGCAAAACTGGCCATCATGGTCGGCGGAAAAAAGGATGTTTATGAAACCGTAATGCCGCTGTTTGAAATCATGGGGAAAAATATCTCATACATGGGGGAGTCGGGCAGCGGACAACACACCAAAATGGCCAACCAGATCCTGGTGGCGGGGACCATGATCGGTGTCTGTGAGGCCCTTATTTATGCACACCGTCAGGGACTGGATATGCAGCAGGTCATCGATATTGTCGAAACAGGCGCCGCCGGTTCATGGTCCGTCAGCAACCTGGGGCCCCGAATCGTCAAAGGTAATTTTGATCCCGGGTTTATGGTTGAGCACTTCATCAAAGACATGGGGATCGCACTCAAAGAAGCCGAAGAGATCGGGCTGTCCCTGCCGGGCCTTGCCCTGGTGCAGCAGCTCTATGTGGCAGTAAAAGCGCAGGGGCACGCCCGTTCCGGCACCCACGCTCTTTTTCTTGCGCTGGCATCGCTAAATGGCGGCGCATCTCCACATTCATGATAGGGGCGCAGTTTCTTTTGAAAACCGGATCAGTTAATGATATAAAAAAATAGTCGTTTACGGTTAACAAATATTTGATTTTGGAAGGAGTGAAAAATGGGCAAATTGTTATGGCAACCATCAGAAGAGCGGATTAAAAATACCAACATCTACAAGTTCATGGGGGTCATCAACGAAAAATTCAACAAAGATTTTGAGGATTATAGCCAGCTCTACCAATGGTCCATTGAAAATATACCCGAGTTCTGGGCATCCATGTGGGATTTTGCCCAAATCAAAACTTCCGAGCCCTACCAACAGGTGGTGGATGACCTCACCAAAATGCCCGGTACCCAATGGTTCCAGGGCGCGAAGCTTAATTTCGCAGAAAACCTTCTCCGCTACCGGGACAACCAGGTGGCCCTCATCTTTAAAGGCGAAAGCCGTGATACGGTTCAAATGACGTATGCGGAACTCTATGATGAGGTGTCGCAACTGGCCCAGTACCTCAAAGCGCTGGGCGTAGGTCCCGATGATCGCGTGGCCGGGTTTATGCCCAATATGCCACAGACTATCGTTGGCATGCTGGCGGCAACCAGCCTGGGCGCCGCATGGTCCTCCTGTTCACCGGATTTCGGGATCAAGGGCGTGCTGGACCGCTTCGGTCAGATCAAGCCCAAAGTCCTGTTTACAGCCGATGGATATCTCTTCAAAGGGAAAGAGCTGGATTCCCTGGCCCGGGTGGCGGATATCTTGAAAGACCTCCCCTCAATTGAAAAGGTCATCGTGATTCCCTATGTTCAGGAAAATCCTGATATCAGCCACATTCCCAATGCCGCCGGCTACAATGAAATCAAGTCCAGCTATAACCCGGCAGAAATTCAGTTCGAACAACTTCCCGCCGATCACCCCCTCTACATCATGTTTACCTCCGGCACCACAGGTCTACCCAAATGCATGGTCCAAAGCACGGGAGGCATCCTGGTCCATCACATGAAAGAGCTGCTGCTCCATGCGGACTTGAAACGTGAAGACAGAATTTTTTATTTTACCACCTGCGGATGGATGATGTGGAACTGGCTTACCACCTCACTGAGTGTGGGGGCGACCCTTGTGCTCTTTGACGGAAATCCTTTTCACCCCAATCCCGGCGCCCTGTGGAAAATGGCTCAAGATGAAAAAATCACCATTTTCGGAACCAGTGCCGGATATATCGCAGCCCTTCAGAATGCCGGGGTAAAACCGGGGAAAGAATACGATCTCTCCGAGCTGAAAGCGGTCATGTCAACGGGATCTCCCCTTTCCGAGGAAGGATTCGAATTTATTTACGATGAAGTCAAAAGCGATCTTCAGCTGGCCTCCATATCGGGGGGGTCGGATATCAATGGCTGTTTTGCCGGCGGTAACCCCATGGGCCCGGTCTATGCCGGCGAGCTTCAATGCCGACAGCTGGCCATGAAAGTGGAAGCCTTTGATCCTTACGGAAAACCGGTTATCAACCAACAGGGTGAACTGGTGTGTACGGCGCCGGCCCCCTGCATGCCCATCTATTTCTGGGACGACCCCAAAGGGGAACGGTATCATTCCGCCTATTTTGATGTGTACCCCAATATCTGGCGACACGGGGATTACATCGAAATCAATGACCGAGGGGGCGTGGTCATTTATGGACGTTCCGATGCCACCCTGAACCCCGGAGGCGTTCGGATCGGGACGGCTGAAATATACCGCCAGGTGGAACAGATTCCTGAAATCGCCGACTGCCTGGTGGTGGGCCAGAATTGGAATAATGATGTTCGGGTAGTCCTCTTCGTGAAAATGGCGGAAGGCCATGAGTTGACTGAAGACCTGATGAAACAGATCAAGACAACCCTCAGAACCCATGCCTCCCCGCGGCACGTACCGGCCAAAATCATTGCCGTTCCGGACATTCCCTATACCCTCAACATGAAAAAGGTGGAACTGGCCGTGAAGAAAACCATTGAGGGTCAACCGGTCCTCAACAAAGATGCCCTGAGCAACCCGGGCGCTCTGAACTTTTATGCAAACATTGCAGAACTGAACGAGGATTAAAAAGCCCTTGGCCCCTAAAATTCTATTTCCCCACACTCAGCTTGAGAGCGGACTGCTTGCACGTCTGATTGAAATCTTCGGTTCCGTGACCCTGTGCCAACCCTGGTTCACGGAACCAACGGTTCTCTCAAAGGAAGATGGCAGCCTGAAAGTCCTTTTCCCCCCGGAGTCCCTGAAACCCAAAGAAGATTTCAAACGCCTGCTTTCCGAATATCAAGGATGGATGATGGAAAACCGGGGCAGCAAGGGCTCCACGGCTTTTTCCACCGGCGAAACGGGGGACGAAACCTGGGCCATTCGAACAGCCATCCGCGATGCCGGAAAAGATGCGGATGATCCAGCCCTTCAAAACACGCTCAAATGGCACCTGGTGCTTCACCTGGCTCGAAATCTGGAAGAAGAACGGGTATCGGGCCAAGACCTGCTGCAGCGGGCTGCTAAAACCAAATCCCCCCTGGCAGAAGCCATGGAAAAAGACGAGGAGATCCCCGACATGTTTGAAGATCTCCCCTTGTCCGCGACCTATCCCTATGTGACGGACCGACATCTGGGCCTCATATTCGATGCGTGGTTCGGCCTTTTCAGTAACCTGATTGAATCGAATTCGGAGCTGCTGACCCTGGATCGGCAGGTGTTCACTTACGCGCTTGATCTTTTTGACGGGTGTGATATAGAAGCTTCCGAGGACATCAGCGTTTCACCGGCAAAAGAAATTGAGGCAAAGGGTTTTAAGGTCCATCGGAAGACACTTCCTCTACTTTTGAACCCGTCCACATCAAAGGATTCAGTCTTGCGAGCACTTTCCGGAAAAACCTTCATTATGGTGGAAAATTAGCCCTCTAAGAAGCATGTCTCTTTTTTACTTTTACTCATGACATCAGAAGAAACCATCACCAGAAACCTGGAAAGCCAAGGTTGGCACAGGCAGTTCATGGCCGCCGAACCCCGCCTCAGTGAAGCGGTTGAGATGTACAGAGAGTTGGGATTTCAAGTGCATCTTGAACCGCTCCCCACGTCTGAAACAACACCCAGTGAGCAGGTGTACAACAGCGAAATAAAATGCCGAGCCTGTTTCGATGGGGTTGAAAATCAATACAGCATCATTTTCACAAAACCCGCCAAAGAAAATGGCCAACCATGTTCCGACTGAATGATCTCATACTCCTCCTGGTTATTTTTTCTTCCATGCTCGCCGGCATTCTTTTTCCCAACCCAGCGTCGATTTTTCAACCCTACCCCCTGTACCTCATGATGTTCCTTCTCTTTCTGAGCTTTTTGTCCATTGAACTGAACGACATCTGGAAACTCATTCGAAACAACGGCCCAACGGTAATCTGGCTGGCCTGTTTCAAGATGATTCTGCTGCCGGTTATGGTCTATTTTCTTTTTCTTTATGTTGCACCCGCCTACGCCATCGGAGCCCTCCTGTTGACTGGTGTTTCCACCGGGGTTGTGGCGCCCTTTATCTCCGGTCTGGTGGGGGCCAACGGCCCGTTGGTTCTGGTGATGGTGGTGATCACCTCCTTTGCTGTTCCCTTCACCCTGCCCATGCTGGTGAAGGTGCTGCTGGAACGGGAAATGACCATATCCCTGCTGCATATGATGCGGATGTTGCTTCTGGTCGTCGTTGTGCCGGTCATCATCGGTGAAACCCTGAAACGCCTTTGGCCGAAGGCCATAAATGCCATTATGAAGCGCCGCTATCCTATCTCCCTTGCGATTTTCGCATCGATAAATCTGGCGGTCTTTTCCAAATACAGCATCTTCTTTCACAAAAACCCAACCATCATCATCCAAGCCACCATAGCCGCCTTTGCCCTTGGCAGCATATACATGGTGACCGGACTGGCCGGACTCTTTAAGTCCCCAGTTGAAAATCAACTGGCTGCCGTCATCACCATCGGCAATGTCAACAACGTGCTGATACTGGTTTTTGCCGCTGAATTTTTCGGTCCCCTGGAACCGACTCTGGCTGCGATATATATGATACCTTTTTTCGGACTGATTTTGCCTTTGAGAATGTATCGGAGATTCAAAGAAAGAAGCTTAGATGAATCTAACGGGGTTGAAGATTAAAAAGTCTCAAATTGATGTCTCTAAATAGGAACACGACCCGTCTTCTTTTGGGACACTCATCTCATAATAAGGCAATGGAAATTAGAGTGTTACATCCCAAGAAAGTGAGTCTTTCGTATTGACAACAATGAATAGCAAAAGATACTAACCGCTTATCTCTTTTTATTGCATTCTATGCTGAAAATTCTTTTTTCAGCATAAATATTGCATATATTTTTCTAGCATTTCATGAAATGCATGATAAGAGGGGTGGAACCAATGAAAAAAATTATTGGCATTATGGCTTCGATAGTTCTAATGGCAAGTTTTGCGCATGCAACCTATATTGGCGGAGGTCAAGGGAATGACAAAGAAAAATGGGTGATGAATAATATCACCTTTGCAGATGGCGTTTGGGCAGATACCGACTTTTATTTTGACTACGTTAATAAATTTGATGAAAAGGGTAAATGGGACAGCAGCAGTTGGACTGAATGGACCGTAGATGGAATTACAATCAAACCTGAGACGTATAATGAAAAGGGTGAAATTATCGGCGTTTCTTTTACCATAGATCCGGACAAAATAAAACCCGGTCTAGAATTCGTATCACTGAAAGCGGGTTCAGGAAGAAAAGATAAGGAGGGTGGTTTTACTTTTTACAGCATAGATCTAACCGATGGCAACACTTTCAGTTTGTCTACCAAAGACGGCCTTGGTGGAAAAGCGATATCCCACATCAGTTTGTGGAAAGGATCACCTAAAGGTAATATCACCTACCCAGGTAGCGGCGGCGATGCTGGAGCACAAGTCCCCGAGCCGGCAACTATCTTCCTGCTGGGTTCTGGGCTGCTGGGACTGTTCGGATATCGAAAGAAATTCTGGAAATCAAAGCCAAGCGACAAGGAATAGTATTTAAAGGAAATTTTCGAAGCGGTTATTGCTTTTTCTTAATTTTAGCGGTAGTATTTTACCCGTAATTACTGTTAATGCCCATCCCTACCTTTATCTCATCGGATTAGTGGTGAGAAAAGGAACAAAAAAATGAAACTGCGATCATTTATAATCGTAGCCTCTATCTTAGGATTTTTCGTACTAAACTCCAGCGCCGATGCAGGCTACCTCGATCCCGACCAAGGTTGGAAAAACATCACCACCTATGATGGGTTGAGTGGATCTTATGGCAGTCAAACCAATACATGGTGGAATACAAATGAAGATCAGGAAGTTGAACCCGGCGCTGCCATAGGACAACAATGGGATCTCGAAGGTTTCTTCCTTAGTGATGGCACGGGAAATGCGGCAGCGGACTCGCTGGCAATGGTGGGCGGTTTTGATTTTGCCTATGGAGAAGGTGACATAGGTTCAGGCGATATCTTCATCGATACGGATATGAGCAATGACTACTATGAATACGTCTTGGATTTGAAATTTAGATTCACTGGAAACGGAAAGAACAAAAGCACCTACACGGTCTATGAAAATACCATCAAAAAACCGATTACCCTAAACCTCACCCATGGGGGTCCCGCAGGAGAAACACAAGACAAACCGTGGACCCGTAAGCGTGGTGGAAAAGTGGTCAAAAGCAACGGCGTTAGGCTCAGAAACATTGCACTGAATTATCTGAGCAATCAAACCAATGATCAAATGGGAGGTGGCGTAACGGGAGGGGCTCATAACGCAGTGATTGTAGATGTTTCCTTTCTAGGATCCAATGTTGATTACAAAGTATATAATACATTGGAATGCGGAAATGATCGTCTGACAGGCAGTTCCTCAGCCGCCGTCCCCGAGCCGGCAACTATCTTCCTGCTGGGTTCTGGGCTGCTGGGGCTGTTTGGATATCGAAAGAAATTGTGGAAACCGAAAAATTAACAACCCTCCCCTTCTTCAAACCCCGATTCAAAGACTGGATCTTTGAATCGGGGTTTTTTTGTGTTTTTTTTAGACCGCAAAGCGCAAATTGAGGTATAATTCTTTCCCGAGTGGGTACCGATGGATCGGGGGGAATGCACAATCAGCGTGTTGAAATGAAAATGCGACGGTCTCTTTTTGACAACAATATCTCAAAATAAGACAGTAAAAATTGAAATCTGAGACCCGAAAAAGTCAACCCCAAAATCTTTCACGCCTTTTTAGGCTCGGAAAACAAATCGTTTTTTGATATAAGCAGTTGGTAAAATTACTTTTGTAAAGAAAGCTCGATGAAAATAAAAATGGTAGGAATATTTCCGGCACGAATATTGCTTTTCAAAACGTTCAACGGAACTAAAAGAAATAAAACTTGGTAACCCCTGTACCAACCTTATATGCCACCGAATCAGCGGTGAGTAGAGGAATTGAAGATGAAAAAGCAATCGTTGATTATCTTAGCCTCTGTATTTGGTTTGTTCTTACTGAACTCCAACGCCATTGCCGGCTATCTCGACACGGGTTGGAAAAACATTACCCAGTTTGATGGATATATAGGCGGCAGTTCTAACCCGACTTATAATGAATGGTGGAATACTGAACAAGAAGATCAGGAAGTTGAGCCGGGTGCAGTTCCTGGCCAGCAGTGGGATTTAGAGGGTTTTTTTCTGAGTGATGGTACCGGAGAAGAGGAAACGAATCAACTGGCGCTGGTCGGTGGGTTTGACTTTGCGGAAGGTGAAACCTGGGTCGAATCGGGGGATATTTTTATCGATACAGACCTGGGAACCGACTACTATGACTATGTGTTGGATTTGAACTTCCAAACATCCGGTTCCTACACCTATACGGTCTATCAAAACGATGGGTCCATGGCTTTCAATTTAACACATGGTGGTCCTTCGGGAGCAACACAGGGTCAACCATGGACCGTCCAAAGCGCCGGCACGGCTACCATTGTGCAGGGCTATGATAACCTTGCCTTTAATTACCTGAGCGGTATGACCGATGACGGAATCGGCGGCGGATTAACGGGAGGCTCCCACAATGGCGTCGTAGTCGATGTTTCTTTTCTCGGATCTGGTACGAATTTCACTTTATCCAATGCAATTGAATGTGGAAATGAATTTACGAGCGGTAGCGGCAGCACCGCCGCCGTTCCCGAACCGGCCACCATATTCCTCCTCGGTTCCGGGCTGTTAGGATTGTTCGGGTATAGAAAGAAATTCCGGAAATCCAAAAGTTAACAACTCCCCCCCCTCCTCAAACCCCAATTCAAAGATTGGATCTTTGAATTGGGGTTTTTTTGTGCTTCTAAACCTTTTAAGCGCAATTTATGGTCAGCCTATGGCATTAACAGCGGCGATATGCTACAATAAATGACATATGGCATGTTGTCTTTTCTGATGATAACCGATTGCTGACAATGGATGAAAAACCCACATACAATCAACTGGCCCAGCGCGTTCAGGAATTGGAACAGGAATCCCTGAAACGGGGGGAAGCCGGAAAACTATGGGGCGCATAAGGATCTGAAATGGATGCGAATGTGGTTTTTTCCGGCAACCTTCGTTTTTTGGGAATCCCGGATCTACTGCAATTAATTGCAACAACCAACAGCACCGGTATCCTGGAACTGACAAACCCTCACGCTCAGGGGCCGGCTTCCGTCACCTTTCTCCGGGGCAATCCCACACATGCCACATACGGTTCCCTGCTAGGTCTCGAGGCCCTCTATGCCCTGTTCGGCTGGGCAACCGGCCAATTTGAATTCAGACAAGAAAAAATTGACCCCGAAAAAACCATTCACAGGGGACAGATGGAGATCGTCCTCGACGGTCTTCGCATGCTGGATGAAGGCATGATCAAACGGCTGGGACCGGGATTGGAGGAAAAATATCAACCCGGCCGGGCGGAGGGTTTATCTCAACTCCCGCTAATCAAAAAACCCATCACCCATTACGCTTTTCTGGTTGAGGAAGAAGAATTCTCAAAGGGAACAACGATTATTGAAGAGGGAGAATTCGGCAACTGGATCTGGATGGTACTCCAGGGGACGGCGGAGATGTCCAAAAAAACCATCGCCGGACCTACAAAGATTTTGAGTGTCGGACAAGGCGCTTTCATCGGCAACATCTCATCCATGATGGCCATGGGACGGCGCCGCATTACCACATTCACCGCAACCGAAACCATACGCCTGGGTGTTCTCGACCTCGACCCCCTTTATGCGGAGTACTCCAGTCTTTCCGACGAATTCAGGAGCCTTCTTCTGAGTCTCGACAACCGCTTCAGGGAAATGACCGAAAGGCTTTCGGAAATTCACTCCGGGATTCACGTGAACGAAAAGTCCTTTTTCAGTTCAGAAGGAAAGCTCAGCGCAGGGAAACGGGTTGAGACCCCTTTCCTGATCTCAAAAGGGAATGCGACCATTGTTGAAGATATGAAAAACTATCCCTTTGCTTTCATCAACCTGGCCCCTGATGATTTTTTCGGCCCGCTTCCTTTCCTTGAAATGGGGCACGAACCCTTCTCCGCATCCGTTCACTTTTCTGAAGACCTGAAAGCCACCCCCCTCAACCCGGAAGTGCTGCAAAGCGAATATGATCAGCTGAGTGACACACTCAAAAACATGATTGAATTCTCCCTCAATTGCATCTCCATTGCCACCATGGCGGTTCGCCGGAACTGCCTGGAACGAATGAAGGGGAAGGGTCCTTAAATTGAGCTTTCGATTTTAGACTCCTTGATGTGTTGACATTGCAATTTTCCCGGAAATTTGAGAAGATGAAGGTCGTTTCTTCAAAATTGAACAGGCGCCAACCATGAAAAAACCGGTTCAAACAGCCATTTTCCTTTTGATCATGTTTTTCCTGACCCTTATGGCGGTTTCTGCGGAAGCGGAATCTCAAAAAATCAAGGAAATCTCCGCACCTGAAGTCAAAAACATGCTTGAAACCGGCCAGGCAGTCTTGGTTCATGTACTCTCCGCAACAGAATATGAAATGCAGCATATCCCAGACTCCATCAACGTCCCGATCATCCATATGAAAACCACCAACGCCCTGCCCCGGGATAAAGCCACCCCGTTGATTTTTTACTGTATGGGAAAAAGGTGACCCTACTCGGTTCGGGCTGCAAGGATTGCAGCCGAAAAGGGGTACCGCAACACCTATGTGTTTTCAGGGGGCATACCGGAATGGCGAAAATTTGACTATCCCATGGTGATTAACCCCACTTGGCAGAAAATAAAGGTCAAAAAAATCCCCCCCAAAGATCTTGCAAAATGTATGAACAGCGAAGACATTTTCATCCTTGATACACGGCCTTTGAATTTTACGAAAAACACATCATTTATCAAAGGCAGCGTCTTGTGCCCCCTGGTTTATCTTGCGGACCGATACCACGAAATTCCAAAGGGACAATCTATCATCATTACGGATTGGGCCATGAAACAATCCCCCGTGGCCGCCAAATTTCTCATCGCAAAGGGATACTCGGTAGTGGGTGTTCTCAAGGGTGGTATCGAACGCTGGGAGAGCGAAAAATTTCCTGTGGAAACGCGAAAGCCGCGGCCAAAGCTCATGCCGCTGTCTTCCCGGAATAAAGGACCCGCACACTAAAAAGCCTCTTCGATTAAGGCCTGAAAAGAATTTTATGCAGAAACCACCTCAAAGCACCCCGCCTCTCCCAAACCACCCTCGGAAAAGGGTCATAAGAAATATTTTTCTCCTGTTCGGGCTACTCATCACCGCCATCATCGGAAACACCCTGTTTGTCACTTATCAGGGGGGGGGAAGTGCCAGGCGACACCACTATGAAGATCTGAAAGCAAAGCTGAACATCGTCGCTGCACTCCAGAACAATGCGCTTGAAAAACTGAGCATCATCTCGGGAATTGTGAAAGAACAAAACCAGCAGTATTGTGATTTCCTGGATTATGACAACATTGCCGCCATCCGCTTCATGCTCAAGAGCCTTGCCACCATTCACAGTATCGATCTGGCATGCGTTTTTGATGAGGACGGCGACCTGCTGACATCCTATCCAAAAGCGGCGCATCATGCAGACGGCTACACGTCGATCCTCAACGATCAACGACAGCGTGTCAGCGTGGAAGCAATTCCGGGGCAGATTGTCAAGGCCCACCTGCCGGAAATGGCCGCATTCGTTCAAGCGGCGGAGGCACTGTGCTTCAAATCCGTCATTCCGCTACTGCATGATACGGGTGAAATTTACGGTTATGTGGTACTGATTAAGCTCATCAATGGTAACAAAACCCTGGCGCAGCAAATGGCCCGGATTGCTGAAGCAGAAGTGGTCTACTATGATCAAAATAAAAGGGTTGCGTTAACCAGTTTTGCCGATCCTTCCATCCCTTATCCGGATCGCGGCAGCCTTGAAGTCAATGGACAAGCCTATTTTGTTTCCCAGAGAAGAATCGCCGACTTCACAGGACAGTCCATCGGCACCCTGGTGGCAGCCATCAATAAAAAGCCCTTTGTAGCCCAACAGAAGCGGTTCCTTTTCAATAACCTGACACCTTTTTTCATCTCGATTGTCATTTGCTTTGCCTTGTTTTTCCTTCTCAAACGCAGGGTATTTGATAAGATCAGGACCCTGAGCGCCGCCCTAAGAAAGGTAACCGAAGGAGAAGGAGACCTGAGCATCAGGCTTGGGACAGCGCCCGAAAAAGATGCCGGGGAAAACCTTGCCCTCCCGGTCATTGATGAGGTGGGCCAGATGGGAATTGACTTTAACCTGATGATGGACAAGCTGGAAAGTACGCGAAAACAACTGATTGATGCCCGCAGAGAAGCCGAGCTGGCCAGCATATCCAAAAGCGAATTTCTGGCCAACATGAGCCATGAAATCAGGACCCCCATGAACGCCGTCATCGGCTTCAGCGACCTTCTTCTTGAAACCCCCCTCAACCATACCCAGATTGATTACGCCGATACGATCAAGAACAGCGGCGACGCATTACTTTCGTTGATCAACGATATCCTGGATTTTTCAAAGATCGAAGCGGGCGAAATGAACTTTGAGGAAACGGATTTTGATCCCGCGTCCCTGGTGCACAACGTCTGTGATCTCATCCACCCCAAGATCGATTCAAAACCCATAGAGCTGTTGTGTCGGGTAGAAGAAAATGTTCCGGATCTTGTCAGGGGCGACCCCGTACGATTTCAACAGGTTTTGACAAATCTCATGGACAACGCACCCAAATTTACGGATGCGGGTGAGATCGAATTATCCGTGGCAGTGGAAAAGGAAGAGGAACACCGAATAAAACTCCACGTGACCGTCAGGGATACCGGCATCGGCATCGGGGACGAAAAACAGATGAAGGTTTTTGCGCCCTTTCAGCAGGCAGACGGCTCAACCACCAGAAAGTACGGCGGTACCGGTTTAGGACTATCCATCTGCAGAAAAATATCCAATCTTATGGATGGTGACGTATGGGTAGAGCGAAATGACAACGAAAAAATCGAAACCACCGCGAAAGTCTCTGCGACCGGGACGGCTCGTGGCAGCGGAAGCACATTTCATTTTACCGCCTGGCTCAGGAAGGCCAAAAAGGACGTTCCACCCGAATCCCCCTCCACGGCGCTTTCCGGCAAAAAAGCGCTGGTTGTTGACGATAATCCTCGAAGTCTTGAATCATTGACCCTTATGCTACAGTCTGCTGGCATGGTGGTGGTTTCCCTCGACAAACCAACAGCCGTTTTACCGGAACTGGAAAAGGGATTAATTGACTGCGCACCGTTTTCAGTCTGCATTATCGACATTCACATGCCGAAAATGAACGGGCACGAACTTGCAGCAAAAATTCGTGAATCCAATGCATCCTTGAAAAACGGTCAAGCTCCTTTCAATGATATCGGGCTGATTGCCGTTTCATCCGCGATGGCCGGCAATTTGAAGGAATTTGAAAAGGCTGGTTTCGACGATTTTCTGAGGAAACCCATTCGCAAGACGAGGTTTTTTCAATCCATTGAAACTGTTCTGCAAAAAAGAAAGCAACGGTCCCTGAAACCTCAGAAATCCGTAACCCAAGGACAACAAAAGAAACTTACCGAATGCCATAAGACGGAGAATGCCGTTCGTGTTCTCATCGTTGAAGATAACCTGGTTAACCAGAAGCTGGCCAAAATGATGCTCGGTAAAGCCGGGTATCATGTTAATATCGCCAACAATGGAAAAGAAGCCGTTGAAATATATACCTCAAACCAAAAGGAATACGATATGGTCCTCATGGACATCCAGATGCCGGAAATGGATGGATTTGAAGCCACTGAAGCGATTCGACAATTTGAAACACAACATCACACCCTCAATGGACAAGTGAATCAGGAGGTAAAAACGAAAAACGAAGATCGATCATTCATTCAGAGGGTCCCCATCATCGCAATGACGGCTCACGCCATGAAAGGTGACAGGGAAAAGTGCCTTGAGGGGGGAATGGATGATTACATTGCAAAACCCATCAAAAGGAAAATCGTTATGGAGGTCCTTGAAAAATGGGCTCCGGCAGGATGCGGCACCTCAAACCAACAGCATAAGGAGACATAATGGATATCAAAGCGTTAGCGGATGATTTGGGCCTGGATGAAGACGAATACCTGGAGTTGGTGGAGCTCCTCGTGGATACGGGAATGGTTGATTTAAGCAACATGGAGTCGGCTGTCAAGGCGGGGGATGCGGATACCGCCGCCAGGGCGGCACACTCCATTAAGGGCGCTTCGGGGAATCTCGGCGTCATGGACATTTACGAACTGGCAAAAGCCATCGAAGCCGAACTTCGAAATAACAACCTGGCGGCCATCGAAGGTCAGCTGAAGGAAATCAGGGAAAAATTGGAAGTCCTGGGAAAGCTGGTGAAGGAATAGCGTTAGGTGTACAGGGGCAGATGCGCATCTGCAATATCCCGAAGCATGGGGTTTTTCAAATCCTTCGCTGAAAGAATCGGATTTTCCATGGGCCAGACAATACCAATGGTGTCATCCGCCCAGAAGACCCCATATTCGTCCCCGGGCGCGTAAAGGTCCGTACACTTATAAATCACATCAGCCGTTTCGCTCAAAACACAGAAACCGTGGGCAAACCCTTCGGGGATATACAGCTGGCGCTTATTTTTTTCCGAAAGCAGATCCCCGGTCCATCTTCCAAAACTGGGGGAACCCCGGCGAATGTCCACCGCCACATCGAAGATTTCCCCTTTCACCACATAGACCAGTTTTCCTTGAGGATTCTTAAGCTGGTAATGAAGTCCCCGCAGGGTACCACGCCGCGAATGGGAATGGTTATCCTGCAAAAACGGCCGTGAAATGCCGACCTCGGCATATTTTTGAAAATGGAAGGTTTCCATAAAAAACCCCCGATCATCCTCAAAGGCCATCGGTTCAATCAAAACCACATGGGGAATCGATTTTTCAGTAAACTTCAGGGTCATTTTTCTGCATGCCCTCACTTTCGATAATTTCCATCAGGTAACGGCCATAATCATTTTTGAGCATATCTTCGGCGACCGCCCTGATCTGATCCACATCGATATAGCCCAGGCGAAAGGCAATTTCTTCGATGCAGCCGATTTTCAACCCCTGCCGATCTTGAATCGATTTAACAAAATCCCCCGCCTGCTGCAGCGATTCATGGGTACCCGTATCAAGCCAGGCAAAACCACGTCCTAAGAGCTCTACCCGGAGAGCACCCCGCCTTAAATATGTCAGGTTGACATCGGTGATTTCCAGCTCTCCCCTGGGGGACGGCTTCAGGTTTTCAGCGATACCAACCACCTGGTTATCATAGAAATAGAGCCCGGGAACCGCATATTTTGATCTGGGGTTTTCCGGTTTTTCCTCAATACTGGTAACCTTTCCGTTTTCGTCAAAGTCCACCACCCCGTACCGCTCCGGGTCCCGTACCAGATAACCGAAAATAACCCCGCCCTTTTCAAGGGCCGCCGCTCTTTGAAGAATAGCGGACAGGTTGTGCCCATAAAAAATATTATCCCCCAGAACAAGGGCGACGTTGTCCCCTCCGATGAACTCTTTTCCAATGACAAACGCTTGGGCCAGCCCTTCGGGTCTGGGTTGCTCCCGATATGAAAGGGAAAGTCCGATTTGGTCGCCGTTACCCAGAAGCTCCCTGAACCTGGGCAAATCTTCAGGGGTTGAAATAACCAATATTTCCCGAATGCCCGCCAGCATCAGGACGGAGAGCGGATAATAAATCATGGGTTTGTCATAAACCGGCATCAACTGCTTGCTGACCACACGGGTGATGGGATAAAGGCGCGTCCCGGACCCACCGGCGAGAATAATTCCTTTCATTTCAGGCACCTTTCCTTTCTTGTTACTGAACCACAAACCATGGATTCAACAGGTTTTCCCGGTTGTACATGAGCGGCTCATGGGTCTCCCATACCGTCACACTTCGCCCTGCCCCTTCGGCAATGCCCTGCCCTGCGGCGGTATCCCATTCCATGGTGGGCCCCAGTCTCGGATAAATATCCGCAGCCCCTTCCGCCACACGACATATCTTCAAAGAACTGCCCGCCGATATAAATTCAACGGAATCAACTTCTCTTCGTTTTTTTTCAACAAACGCTTCCAGCTCAGGGGTGGCATGGGAACGGGAACCCATAATCACGTAGGCGGAACGGGAAACCGTCAACGGCAGTTTTTCACACTGTTTGATCAATTCACCCAAATCATCGGGAAGTTCTTCCATTTCGCGAGTACAGCCATAAGCACCCAGATCCCGACCGCCAAAATAGAGCCGTTTCAAAACAGGAGCATAGATCACACCAAAAACAGGGTTTCCTTCCCCAATAAGGGCGATATTGACCGTAAATTCGCCGTTTCGCTTGATGAACTCCTTGGTGCCGTCCAGAGGATCCACGATCCACAGCCGTGCCCATTCCTTTCGTTCACCGTAGGGAATATCACGTCCTTCCTCGCTGAGAACAGGAATAGGGGTGGGTTCCAATGCATCCACAATGATCTGGTGGGCTTTCCGGTCCGCATCCGTCAGCGGTGAATCATCGGACTTCATATCCACATTGAAATCGGCCCGTGAATATACATCCATAATGGCCGAAGCCGCCATCATGGACGCACGAACGGCGATCAGCAGATATTGCTTCAATTGTTTATCATCCACGACCATCCTCCTTTTGGGTTTTTTGACGCGCCCGGCATTCCCTTGACAACAACCCGACATTAACCAATAATAATTTGTTGATTGAAGGTCAGTCTGTTTTAGCAACGCATTATGGTCCCGAACCTTATATTAGTCAAGATCCAAGACGCCATCATTGGGGGGAAAACATGATGGATAAAACCGTCACAACCACAATTGATGAAGAACGCTGTAACGGATGCGGCCTGTGTGTGACGATCTGCCCGTCCGAGACCATCACCATGAAAGGGAAAAAAGCCGTGGTCACCGGGATTGAATCCCTTAATTGCGGTCATTGCATGGCCGTTTGCCCCACCGGCGCGGTGCAGGTGGGGTCACTTGATCCCGCCTTATCCACCTTCAAGACCTTTGAAGCCAAATCCGCGTGGCTCCCTTTCGGAAATGGAAACATCCGGGAGCTGGTCAACCTCATGCAATCCAAGCGTTCCTGCAGAAACTACCAGGCGAAACCGGTGCCAACGGACATACTGGATGACCTGGTGAAAATCGGGATTTCGGCCCCCTCCGGAACCAACTCGCAGCAATGGACTTTTACCATACTCCCCGATCGACTTGCCGTTCTGCAGCTGGCCCAATGGGTCGGCGATTTCTTCCGCAAAATGAACCGAAACGCTGAAAATGTCCTTCTCAGGAAAGGATTGGCGCTATTGGGCAAATCGGAATTGGAACAGTATTTCCAGAACTACTACGAAAAAATCCGAGATGGGCTCGAATTATGGGAAAAGGAAGGTAAAGATTTGTTGTTTCACGGAGCACCGGCCGCCATTGTTGTGGGTTCCAAAAAAGAGGCCTCCTGCCCGGCCGAAGATGCCCTTCTGGCCACCCAGAACATACTGCTTTCCGCCCACGTTTCAGGTCTCGGGACCTGCCTCATCGGGTTTGCCATTGAAGCCATGAAAAGGGATCGGCGTATCCTTAAAGGGATCGGCATGCCTGAGGATGAGTCGGCCTATGCCGTCGTCGCACTGGGCTATCCCAATGAAAAATACCAGCGTATCACCGGCAGAAAGCGGGCACTGGTTCGGTACTTTTCCCCGTAGCAGACCAAAAACCAATTTTATCTCAACCCACCATCACCAGACCGGCAACCCAGGACATGACTTCTCCATGGTAACCGGCCTGGGCGGGGGTAAGGCTCTTGTCCGCAGGGATCCCGGCCTTTTGCATCAACTTTAACACGTTAATACCGAATCCGGACATGGAAGGGCGTGCGGATTGGGGATTTCGGCATTCCCCTTGTGCTGAAAGTACCCGGCATTCGGCATGTTCCCAGCAAAAAATTTTCTTGCATGACCCACCGGCGAAAGCCTTTGATCCAGCATATCCCATGCGGACGGCTTCCTGCTCCACGCTGGCGACAATTTCATGAAGCAGTCCCATAACTTCTCTGCGCTCATTTGAAAACATGACCGACGAAGGAATATCGATCCGAACAACCACACCAAAACACATCTTCTCGATCAATTCTCGAAAGCCTGACGGTCCCGAAACATGGGGTGGACAACTTGGGGAAAGCCCGTAGGCATCGCATCTAATTTCCCGACAAACATTTGCCAGGTGGTCCTCAATCGGCACTTGTGACGCATTTACAATACCCACCTCACTGGCGCCCAATCGACGGGCCAGTTGGATCAGTTCATTTAGTTCCTGCGCGGAAGTCTCATTTTGCGTTGCCGACTTATCGGGCATTTCATTCATAAGGCGGTCGTTCTTTTCCATTTACAAAACCTTTCCTGAAGCCGATAATCAAACATGAAAGTCAAAGTGGAAAGCATTATTTGGCATTTTACACGATGATGGAGGCGATATGAAGCATGAAGAAGGGTTTCTGAACGAAAACAGCGATGAGCATATCTATTATCAATGCTGGCTTCCGGAAGGTGATGTGAAAGCCGCATTGCTCGTGGTGCACGGTCTCGCCGAACACTGCGGACGATATATGAATCTGGTGAACCGGTTTGTACCGCTTGGTTACGGGATCTACGCATTTGATCTCCCGGGGCACGGGAAATCCCATGGTAAAAGGGTTTACATAAACCGCTTTGAGGATTACACCCAAACACTCGCCACTTTCCTTGAAAAAGTTATAGCCCTGAACCACGAAGCGCCTCTCTTCCTGGTGGGGCACAGCATGGGAAGCCTGGTGAGCGCCGTTTTTTTGAGCCATCACCAGGAAGGATTAACCGGAGCTATCCTTTCCGGGCCCGGTGTCGTCAAGGTTCCTGACAGCATTTCATCCGCCACCATATTCGCCGGCAAAATCTTTTCGGTATTGCTGCCCAAAATCGGGCTCATCGGGCTGGATGTGAATGGGGTAAGCCGCGATCCGTCGGTGGTAAGGGCTTATGTGGAGGACCCCCTTGTCCATACGGGGAAAACAACGGCCCGACTGGCAGCGGAAATCCTGCGGTCCATGCAGCGTATTCCCGAAATTGCCGCCCAAATCACCCTGCCGATCCTGCTGATTCAGGGTGGTGCGGACCGACTGGTGGACCCGGAGGGGGCTAGAATGCTTTTTGAAACGGTTCAATCGTCGGATAAAACCATCAAAATCTATGAGGGGTTGTATCACGAGATATTTAATGAGCCTGAGCGGGATCAGGTGCTGGGCGATATGGAGGGCTGGCTGGAGTCCCATCTCCAGAACTCTTAATTATTTCATATATATATGATGCTTCAAATTTTTATCACGCAAAGCCGCAAAGATGCAAAGATTTCAAAAATATCTTTGATTTGTCTTTCTTGGCGGCTTTGCGCCTTTGCGTGAGACCATAAAGGAGGCTCCCTTTGCAACACACATTTGACGCCATCATCGTGGGTTCGGGCGGCTCCGGTCTTTATGCAGCCCTGGAAGTCAGCGGGCAAGCCAAGACCGCCGTCCTCTCCAAAGTCTACCCGGTCCGCAGCCACACGGGGGCGGCCCAGGGAGGCATCAGCGCGGCGCTTGGCAATGTGGAAGAAGACGATCCCCAATGGCATGCCTTTGACACGGTCAAGGGGGGCGATTACCTGGTGGACCAGCAGGCGGCCCTGCTCATGGCCGAGGAAGCCGTTCAGGCGGTCTATGATCTTGAAAATCGGGGACTCCCTTTCAACCGCACACCGGACGGCCGCATCGATCAACGCCGGTTCGGGGGACATACTCGGAATTTTGGTGAAGCCCCCGTGCGGAGGGCCTGCTATGCAGCGGACCGGACCGGACACATGATCCTTCAGACCCTGTACCAGCAGTGCATCAAGAACGGGGTCCATTTTTACGATGAGTACCAGGCCCTGGACCTGGTATTGGAAGGTAAACGATGCGCCGGTGTGGTGGCCCTTGAATTGTCAACCGGCGAAATTCATACCTTTCAAGCCAAAACCGTGCTGTTTGCCACGGGCGGGTTCGGCCGCATGTTCAAAATCACCTCCAATGCCTATGCCAACACGGGGGATGGACCGGCCATCTGTGCCAGGCGGGGCATTCCGCTTCAGGACATGGAGTTTTTCCAGTTTCATCCCACCGGCATCAAGGGTCTGGGGATCCTCATCTCCGAGGCGGTTCGGGGCGAAGGGGGAATCCTGAGGAACAGCCATGAAGAACAATTCATGGCCCGGTACGCTCCCACATTGATGGACCTGGCGCCACGGGACATGGTGTCCCGGGCCATCATGACGGAGATCAGCGCCGGCTTGGGCATTCGCGGGGACCGCAAAATCGACGACTATGTTCACCTGGACGCCACCCACCTGGGAAAAGAGACCCTTCAAAGCAAACTGCCTGACATTACGGATTTCTGCCGGACGTACTTAGGCGTCGATCCGGCGGAAAGTCCTATTCCCGTTCTGCCAACCGCCCATTACGGCATGGGCGGCATCCCCACTGATAATCGTGGCCAGGTTATATGCGACAACAAAGGCACTTTGATAGAAGGGCTTTATGCGGTGGGAGAATGCGCCTGCGTATCCGTACATGGTGCCAACCGTCTTGGCACCAACAGCCTGCTGGACCTGGTGGTGTTCGGGCGGCGGGCAGGCCGTCACATGGCCGATTTCGTCAATCATGCGGACCAGGTCCCTGTTCCGGCGGATGCGGCCGATTTTGCCCGCCAGTGGATCTCCCGGCTGACGGACAAAAAAAAGGGTCCCCATGGGGGTCTGATCCTGGAAAAAATGCAGACCGCCATGATGGAAAATATCGGTGTCTACCGCAATGAAGCCGATATGGCTAAAACGGTGAAGCAACTGGAAACCCTTCGGGAACAATACGGGTTGGTACGTGCTCAGGATCGAGGCACATCTTTCAACACGGATCTTCTGGAACTCATCGAACTGGGAAACCTTGCTGATTTGGCGTTCATCACAGCCGTCTCAGCCCTCAATCGGCAGGAAAGCCGCGGGGCGCATTCAAGAGAAGATTACCCGGAACGCGACGACCCCAACTGGCTCAAGCACACCCTGGCCACCCTGGAGGGAAACCGGGTAAAGCTTGATTACAAAGAGGTGGATGTTTCCATCTGGACCCCCAAACCCCGGAAATATTGAGGAAAATATGATGAACATCACCCTCAGAATCAGACGGTTTAACCCGGAGACCCATGATGAACCCCGTTACCAGGACTTTGTTGTAGCAGTAGAACCCAACGAACGGATCCTGGATGCCCTCATGCGCATCAAGCGGTTTCAGGACGGAACGTTAGGGTTTCGAAAGAGCTGCGCCCACGGGGTCTGTGGATCAGATGCCATGCGCATCGATGGCAAAGACCGGCTTGCCTGCAAAACGCTGGTGAGGGACGTGGCCGCAAAAGGGGGAGAAACCATTCTAATAGAACCGCTGCGGCATCTTCCGGTGCAACGGGACCTGATTGTAGACCAGACCACCTTTTTCAAACGCTATCGTTCAGTAAAACCATTTCTCATCAATGAGGAAACGCCAAAGGAACGAGAAAGGCTTCAATCCCCGAAAGAGCGGATGGCCTTTGACGATGCCACCAACTGCATCCTCTGCTCCGCCTGTTTTTCCGCCTGCCCCGTCCTGGAAGAAAACCCGGCGTTTCTGGGGCCCTCAGCGATTGTTCAAGCCTTTCGTTTCCTGGGAGACAGCCGGGACCAGGGGTTCGAGGAACGTCTACCGGTACTGGATGCGCCGGACGGCGTATGGCCCTGTCAAAACCACTTTGAATGCACCCGGGCCTGCCCCCGGTCCATCAAAATCACCAAACGGATCAACGAAACCAAACGGATGATTCAGACATACAAAGAGGGGTCCAGGTGCCCATGAAAAAATTTGTTTTCAGTCCCAAACTGGGCTGGTCCGTCAGTCGATACAACTTGTTTGAAACCTGCAAGCGTCAATACTATTACAACTACTACGCCAAGTACGACCCCGAATACCCCACCAAAAAAATCCTGGCACTGAAAAAGATGACCTCCATCCCCCTGGAAATCGGAAACATCGTTCACGATGTCAACAAAACGTTGCTTGAAAGGCTGCAGAAAACCGCAAAAGAGATCGACAAAGCGCGTTTTCACGATTATGCCCGAAAAATGACCGAAGAATATGTCCGCACAAAAACCTTTCAGGAGGTCTATTACGGCCGGATGAAATCCGTTGTCCCGAGTGACCTTTTTAACAAGGTCCGAATCTCCCTGAACAATCTATTAAACAGTGACCGTTTTACCTGGTTGATTGATCATGCAGTGCTCAAAAAAGATGAATGGCTTATCGAACCCCCGGGATATGGAGAAACCCGAATCGGCGGCATGAAGGCCTATTGCAAGGTGGATTTTCTCTTCCCGGTAAACGATCGGCTCTTCATCATGGATTGGAAAACGGGAAAGGCCGATTTGAAGAAACATCGAAGGCAAATGGTAGGGTACGCCGCCTGGGCCTCGTACCACTTTGAAAAAGATCCGGCCGGAATTTCTCCCATCGTCGCCTACCTTCATCCCCATTACAAAGAAATTGACATCACGGTAAGATCATCCGACATTGAGGCATTCGCCAGGCAGATCAGAAAAGAAACAGCCCATATGAATGAATTCTGTCAGAACGTTCAGAAAAATATTCCAAAAGATAAAAAGCTTTTTATCCCCACAAAAAGCAAACTCTGCAACTACTGCAACTTCAAGATCCTTTGTGATTGAACGGTTCATACTATTGGCTGTCGATTTTATAGTATGATCCCGACAGTTTTTTGTCAAATTTGAAGGATTCATTAAAAATTTCAAGCAGTTTAATGTTCTGTTTCCCGATCATAATGCAGTTCCCCACAATGGCATAGAAGAGAATGCTGAGGCGTGTTTTGGAGGTGTCGGTCCTGATCCTTTCGATCTGATTCTGGTTGAATTGATCCGCCAGTTTCCTCATGTAAAGGTACTGTTCCACAATATTCTGGTAGTCCACGATTTCCTTTTGGTTAAAAGAGGTTTCCGCCTTTAAAATGATATCAAGGATACAGATCTTGATCTTTTTGAGCTCCTCAACTTGAACATCCAGAAGCCCTTTGTGTTTGTTGCCGATATGGTTGTAGGAACGCACCACAATATCGCGGTAACCATCGGATATTTTCTGAAGACGTCTGATGGTCTGAGCGTACTTGTACGATATCTCAGAATCCCCTTTGTTTTGCAGACGCAATACTTTGAAGATGTTGGCCATGATGATGTTGGTCCACAGTTGAACCTGTTTAACCTTTTTTCGCTGCTTTTTCAGTTCATCCACATTCTGCTCAATAAGCGCGTCAAAGGTGAGATCAAAAGATTCCCGAACCGCGTCCAAAAGATGGGCCAGATGCTCAAATGTACTGGAAATGGCCATGTGGGCATCATTGATCTTCTTCAGGTTAAAAACCCGCTCCTCTTCTTTATCCTTCTCACGCCCTTTGTGCTTTCTCTGATTATTCCAAATGATCAGACCCGCAAGTAACATGAGGCCTAAAACACCGGGCACCTTGAAATAGTGGATCGCGCCGGCGAAAGCAAAGGAAACCGCAAAGGCGATGAAAGCCGTCATAAACCAGCCGCCGATCACCGTCAACACCCCGGTAACCCTATAGACAGCCGTTTCCCTGCCCCAGGCCTGATCGGAAAAAGAAGCACCCATGGCCACCATGAACGTCACATAGGTTGTTGACAGGGGTAGCTTCATGGAGGTGGCAAAGGAGACCACGGCGCCGGCAACCATGAGGTTCACCGATGCGCGGACAAGGTCAAAGGAAGGCTTCGGGCCTTGAAATGCAATTCTCTCGGCGCGGTGGGGATCCATCCGTCTGCCAATGGTTTTCCTCAGATTGTGAGGGACCACCGACGTAACGGATTTAAAGAATGAATCCACCATCCTCACAATGGTCCGGGAAAGCCAGATGGACTCGAATCGCTCAGTGGTCTCGTCCTGATGTCCCAGGCTGATCTCCGTCTCGGTGACGGTGCGGGCCTTTTTGCTCAACCAAAGGGTTACGACCATAATGATACCTGCAATCAGCAGGATTCCCGTCTGGGATTGCACCTTTTGGCTCAAGGCACTCATGGTAATGGTCAGGGGGTCTCCTGCTGCCATGGCGGTCTTGTAGGCGCTTAATCCCGCCAGGGGAACACCGATAAAATTGACCAGGTCATTGGCGGCAAAGGCCATGGCCAGCGCAAAGGTACCCACCAGCACGATGGGTTTGAAAATATTGACCCGGAAAAGCGAAATGGCGATTTGTAAAATGATTGCTGAAACAACAAAAATACCCGCCAGAATGAGCAGGGAATTAGATTTGACCCATTGGACCGCCTCAGGGGTCATAAAGGAAGCGCCCTTGGCACCTTTGATCAGGATGAAGAACGTAATGGTTGCCATGGCAACCCCGCCCCAAAGGGACCCATAACGTTTGATTTTTTTTTGGTAGTCGAAGGTAAATATCAACCGGGTGAAGAATTGAACAATGGCACCGCAACAAAAAGCTACCACAATGGAAAGAAGAATGCCGAAAACGATCATCATGGCCTTCCCCGTATTGATGTATTCACCGAGCGCCATGGCACCGCCTTCGGCCTGCATGATTTTGATGGCGGAGGCAGCCACGGCAGCGCCCAGGAGTTCAAACACAATGGAGACGGTGGTGGAGGTGGGCAGGCCATAGGTGTTAAAGAGATCCAGAAGAAGGATATCCGTGAGCATGACGGCCAGGAAGATGGTGATGAGCTCCGGCATGGTAAAAAACTGGGGGTGGAAGATCCCTTTACGTGCCACTTCCATCATTCCGCTTGAGAAGGTCACCCCTGAAAGGATACCCAGGCTTGCGATGATCATGATCACAAAAAAGGGTGCCACACGTGAACCGATGGAAGAATTCAGGAAATTAACGGCATCATTGGTAACCCCCACCACCAGATCGAAAACAGCAAAGAGCAAGAGAATAACGACGGCAATCAAGAAAATTTCGGTCCCCATAGTGATTTCCTCAAAAGCAAAAAGCGGTAGATCCGTTTGTTGCCGAATTATGGCATTTTTAATCAAGCATTAACAAGACCCATTGTCTTGACGGCAGTATGGAGAATTCCGGATTGTGTGTCAATGGTGCAGTGGAATTTTCATGTAACGTCCATGCTTTTCATTATGGTCATTAATCTCCGGATCCAGATAATCACTAAAAAGGCGAGCAAGGTCCTTGATGTAAAAGATTGAAACGGGTACTATTTGTTGTTTCCGGCGTTCGCTGAAAATGCGGTGTATTTACCTGGCCATCCTTCATGAAACAACCCAGTCCGGAAACGGTTTCTTGAAATGGTAAGACGTCATGGCCAGAAGGCATTCCTGACAACGGTGTTGGACATTTCCGGCTACATCCGGAAAGTCATTGCTCATCACGGAGTGCATTTCAGTGCTGGACCAAACCTAAGAGAGGAACACCATGAGAAACCACAACATATGGGACACATTTGTCACCATCTGGAATTATGCTCTCTGGAAAGTCGGCCATGAAGGCGTAACCGTGGGCCATTGCATTATGGCGATCATCGTAATGATCGTGGGTTTCCACGTTGCGCGACACATCCAGGGGCGCCTTCGCAAACGGCTTGAGAAGAAACGGAATTTAGACTCAAGCGGAAAGCTGGCCCTGGAGAGGATCACCTTTGCCATCATGATAACGGTTATCCTGTATACGACGCTGGCCATATTGAGAATCCCGCTGACGGTCTTTCACTTTGCCGTAGGCGGGCTGATGATTGGTGTCGGTTTTGGCGCGAGGGAACTTTTCAGCAACCTGATCAGCGGCATCATTCTCATGGTGGAACGCCCGGTTAAAATTGATGATGTGGTAGAGGTGGAAAACGAAATCGGCAGGGTCTTCAATATCGGCCTTCGGAGCTTTCAGATTCACACCGAGAACAATATCGACATCATGCTGCCCAATAGTGTGGTGCTGAATGAAAAACTGGTAAACTGGACGAAGAATGATCACATGGTCCTGACCAAGGTTTCCATCGGTATTGCCTACGAATCCGACATTCATAAATCGACGGAGCTGATGATTCAGGCAGTCGCAAACATCAATGGCGTCTTAAAGGAACCGGCGCCTTTCGTGCTGTTTAAAGAACATGGCGACAGCACGCTCAACTTCGACGTTTATTTTGCGGTAAATGTAATTAACAAAATGGAGCGGTGGGTCTTTGAGAGCCAGGCAAACTACAGCCTCAACGACACCTTGAGGGCTGCCGGCGTTGATATTGCGTTTCCGCAGCTGGATGTGCATATGAAAGGGGGCGCAATCAGTCAACCGGAGGCACGATCCCTTGCATCTGATAAAACAACGCGTTGAAATTGGCAAAATTTAAAAAAACAACGCGTTGTTTTATGAAGAAACCTTGCAAAAGGTCCACGTTAAGCCCCCATGGCCTTCCATAGCACCTTTTCCAGATCCGATTCCCGGTAGGGTTTGGGCAGGGCACCACAAAAGCCGTACTCCGCAAAGTGCCCCAGGACCGGGTCATCAAAATAGCCGATGCAGACGATGGCCCGGACATGCGGGGCCATGCGCCGCAATAATTTGATGGCTTCCAAACCGGTTGCCGCAATCCCCGTTACCTGAAAGCCATTATTCTCCAGAAGCTCCTCCAGCAGGATTGCAGTGGTCATTTCGTCTTCAACGACAAGGATCTCCTGCATATTTCCCATATATAAAGAAAACGCACATTTCTAAAAAAAATTCCATATTTTATACAAATTATTTTTTTTATAATTTGGGGAACATGGCAGGTCGACCATTGTTTTTCAAGGGGGTTACTGAAAAGGTCCCAAAAAGAGAGTGACGGCGGAAAGCGTCTGTGGTAGATTCTCGATTTATGGTTTCCTAAAATCCAGACCCCATAAAGGGACCACCCGGGAAGGTACGGTTCCCCATTATCGCTCATGACTGAAATTCTCGTTATTATCGCCATCGCCCTGGCAATCTTCATGCTCCCCAGATTGACCGGCAAACGGATTGAAAAAGGCGGCCCGCAAGCCGGTATTATTTCAAAAATGACCGGCTGGGCACGCATGGCAGTCATGGCCTCCATTTTGTGGCCGACCGTCATGGCCTTTTTCATCAAGCCCTGGAATAACCAGTGGCCCATGTTTTTTTATGTGGGCATGGCTCCGGTGATGCTCTTGTGGGGCGTTTTCTGGGTGCTTTCGGGTTTTCGTAAAGGGGGAAGAAACCGCTAACGCCATGGAGACCATTCATGCGTATGACCATCGCCAAGAAGCTCTGGCTGAGTTTTGGAATCCTTATCCTTGTTCTGGGTGTATCAGGATCAATCTCCTACCTGCAGATACGGAAACTGAATCAGGCGTTGGAACAATTCCTTTCCATCCAGGAACCCCTTGAAGACGCCCTTTTGGAAATGGAAGTCAATATCGGTGAATCGGCCATTTCCATCTTCTCCTTTGTCCGCGACGGCAACCGGGTCCATATTGAAAACCTGCATCAATTCCAGAAAATTTTCGAAGCATTTCTCAAAAACTTCAACACCCTCGCCATAACGGCGTCTGAAAAAAAATTCGGCCGGAAAGCGAGCATCTTCTTTTCAAAACATCAGACATTATCCGGACGGATTATCAATCTGGCGGAAGCCAGAAAACATGCGCAGGAAAAGTTCACACAACTGGCGGACCGAATGAACATCATGATCGACCAAAACCTTTCGTCTTTGCAGGGCGAGAGCACCTCAGCCCCATCGATTAAAAGAGAAGCCGCCCTGTTCATGAAAATCTCCTTTCACCGGATCTTTTCAGCCGTTGAAAACTATGTGATCCAGCCGGAACCAGCTCTGAAAACTGAAATTTCAAAGGCGGAAGGCGCATTTCTGAAATGGAAAAATATCTACGCTGAATCCGGCATGTCCCGGTCGACCAAAGCTTCTCTAAATGAATTAGACCGAAAATATAAGCGAACCTTGGCCTCGGGGAAAGAAATCATCCGCATAGCGGATCAGTTGCGGCATAAAATAGAAAGATTCGAAAAAGGTCTTCTGAGAATCAGACGCCTACTAAATGAAGAGATTCAACCCCTGATTCGACAAGACACGGAAAAAACCGCTGAAAATGCCATTCACCATGGCGCCGTCGCCCTCTCCGTCACCCTCGGCATGACCCTCTTTGTACTCCTGGCCATGGGTGTGGCCACATGGTTCACCACCCGGGGGATCATCCGGTCCGTCAGGCAGTTGAAAGAAGGTTCCGAAACGTTCGGCCGGGGAAATCTGGACCATAGGATAGAGCCCACGGCGGATGACGAATTAAAGGATGTGGCAAAGGCCTTCAATCAAATGGCGGAAAAGCGAAAAACCGCGGAACAACAGGTTCGTGCCAGTGCGGACAAAATCAAACTCTTTTCCTATTCCATTTCACACGATCTCAAAAGCCCGGCCATGGGCATCCATGGCCTGGCCATGCTGCTTCAAAAACAATCGGAACATCTGCTGGATGACAAAGGGAAACGAACCTGTGACCAGATTATCAAAACCTCGGCGCTGATTGAAGAACTGGTCAACCACATCAATGCCTTCATTTCAACCCGGGAAGCACCCCTTTCCCTCGAAAAAATCCCAATGGATGCGGTGATGGAGGTCATAAAGGACGAAGTGTCGGAGCGGCTGGAAACGGGGGGGATAGAATGGGCGCAACCGGAGCACCTGCCCGAAATCAAGGCGGACCGGGTGTCCATGATCCGGGTGATTCGAAACCTGGTGGACAATGCCATAAAATATGGTGGAGAGGGATTGTCCCGGATTGTGTTCGGTCATGATGAAACCGAAACCCATCACATTTTTTCGGTGTCCGACGACGGCGTAGGGCTCAAAAAAGAAGACCTGGAAGGAATCTTTGAGGCTTTCAAACGGAAGGAGAGCGCCCGGGGAACCCAGGGGACGGGCCTGGGGCTAGCCATTGTCAAAGAGATTATGGCGCGTCACGGGGGAGATGCGTGGGTGGAACCGGGGGTTGATCGAGGGATTACGTTCTATCTTTCCATATCGAAAGACCTGTAAATTTGTTCAGTCTCACCCCACCAGACAGGGTTGTCGGCAGGCCAAGGTTTCGTCCAGCCGTTCCACCCTGCACCGTTTTGGGGCCCCCCGTAGAAGTTCAGGGGATTCCGCGGCTTCCGTGGCCACAATTCGAAATGCCTCGATAAACCGGTCGATCTCCTCCAACGATTCCGTTTCAGTGGGCTCGATCATGATGGCCCCATCCACCACCAACGGAAAATAAATGGTTGGCGGATGAAACCCGAAATCCATTAGGCGTTTGGCCATATCCAGGGTGGTAATCTTTTGTTCCCGTTGAATTTTGTCGGAAAAAACACACTCATGCATGCAGGGTCTGTCATAGGGAAGGTGAAAAGCCGATTTCAGTTTTTCCTTGATATAGTTTGCATTCAGGACCGCCAGCCGGCTGCTTTTCATAAGACCCGCGGCGCCCAAGGAAAGAATATAAGCGTACGCCTTGATCATAACACCGAAATTACCGAAAAATGAATGGAGCCTTCCTAACGATTGGGGAAAATCTTCGGAAAGGGAATAAATGCCATTTCCTTCTAATATCCGTGGAACCGGCAGGAAGGGCACCAGATGATTCGCCACGCATACAGGCCCGGAACCCGGACCGCCGCCGCCGTGAGGGGCTGAAAAGGTCTTGTGAAGATTCAGGTGCAGCACATCCACGCCGCTCCGGCCCATATGCACCATCCCCATGATGGCATTCATATTGGCCCCGTCGCAATAGACCTGCCCACCTTTCCCATGGACAATATCCGAAATGGCTTTGATATGGGCTTCAAAGAGCCCCAGGGTGTTGGGGTTGGTGATCATGATGCCGGCCGTATCCTCATCCATCACCTCGGAAATTGCTTCAGGCGTCAGAATTCCCTGGTCGCCTGACTTCACACGAACCGGACGATACCCGCACAGGGCCGCACTGGCGGGATTGGTGCCATGGGCCGTATCCGGGATGATGATCTTGTTCCGCGTCACATTGCGACTTTTGAGATAAGCATGGATCAACAACATGCCGGCCAGTTCCCCTTGAGCGCCGGCCGCCGGCTGAAGGCTGACCGCATCCATTCCGGTAATCTCGGCCAGAAACCGCTCCAGCTCAAGCATCAGCCCCAGGGCGCCCTGGGTCATATCCGCCGGCAGCATGGGGTGCAATCCTGCAAACCCTTTCAACTGGCTGCATTTTTCATTGATCTTGGGGTTGTACTTCATGGTGCAGGATCCTAAGGGGTACATTCCCGTATCCACGCCGAAATTCCACTGGCTGAGCCGGGTGTAATGCCTGACCACCCCCATCTCGTTCAAATCGGGAAAATCGGGACCGTCCCCCGCAAGGCCATCATCCAAGGGAAAAGGCTCAACATCACGACGCGGCATGGAAAAACCGGTTCGCCCCGGCTTTCCCATTTCCCAGAGCAAGGGTTCATCCAGGTTCAGACCGGTGGGGGCCAGGGGCTTGTTCATGATAGAACCTCCTTTACAAATGCATCCATATCCGCTCTGCTTCGGGTCTCCGTGACACAGAGGAGATAGTGATGTTTCAGTTCGGGATACCATGTGGAAAGGGGCAACCCGGCCACCATATTTTTTTTGAGAAGCCTGTTGTAGGTGAGTTCAAAATCGGGCGGAAATTCGACCACGAATTCATTAAAACATGGGGTATCAAAACGGATTCGAAACCCCGCCTGCCGCAAAGACTCTCTGAGATAAGCAGCCTTATCGTAATTGAGTCTGGCCAGTTCCCTGATGCCCGTCCGCCCCAGGGATGCCATATACATGGCCGCGCTGAGGGCACAAAGGCTGCTATTGGTACAGATATTGCTCGTTGCCTTCTCACGGCGGATATGCTGTTCCCGGGTGGCCAGGGTCAAAACAAAACCGCGCCGCCCCTGCTTGTCTAAGGTCTGCCCCACCAGACGACCGGGCATATTGCGCATATATTGGCGCTTGCAGGCAAACATTCCCAACCCCGGCCCCCCGAACCACCGGGGAATGCCGAGGCTCTGCCCTTCTCCACACACAATATGGGCGCCCTGAAGCCCCGGGTTCTTAAGGATGCCGTAGGCCAAAGGCTCCGTAAAAGCCGTGATAAAGAGAACATCGTTTTCTCGACACATATTCCCCAGAGCGGCGAGATCTTCAATGCATCCAAAGAAATTGGGGGACTGAACAGCCACTGCGGCCAGATCTTCCACGTCTTGCAAACCGGATATGTCGGTTCTACCATTTTCAAGACAGGGCAATAGAACGATTTCCAATCCCGCCGGATCCAAATATGTTTGAACCACCTGCCGATAATGGGGATGAATTACCCCGGACAGCGCCACCTTTTTTTTTCGGGTAATGCGCATGGCCATGAGCAGGGCCTCCGCCAGGGCCGAAGCGCCATCGTAAAGGGACGCGTTGGCCACCTCAAGGCCCAGGAGTCGCGCGGTGAGGGTCTGGTATTCATAGATCGCCTGGAGGGTTCCCTGGCTCATTTCCGGCTGATAGGGCGTATAGGCGGTGGTAAACTCCGAGCGTCCCAGAAGGTAGTTGATGGATTCAGGAATAAAATGCTCATAACGACCTGCCCCGATAAATACCATGGGGGCACCATCGTCATGACCATGGGTTGTACTTTTCCCTGAAAGGGTCGCCATATGGTCATCCAGCTCCCATTCCGTCAGGGGTTCCGGAAGATCCGGGGCGCTCCGGCGGCGACATTCATCCGGAACCGTGGAAAAAAGATCGTCCATGCTCTCAACCCCCACCACTTGCAGCATGGCCGCCATATCCTCCGGGGTATGGGGTAAATAACGCATGGACTAGGAGCCTTTCAGCATTTTGAGATAGGCGTGCTTGTCCAGGATGGTCTCCAGCTGTGACACATCCTCGGGTTTGATCTCAATGATCCATCCGTCAGCATAAGGGCTCTGGTTCAATAATTCGGGGGCATCTTCAAGGGCCTGGTTCGTCTGGATGACCTCCCCGCCTATGGGCATGTAGAGCTCTGCAACGGCCTTGACCGATTCCACAGTCCCGAACTCATCCCCTTTTTTGAATTGATCCCCGGAGTTGGGCATCTCCACAAACACAATGTCGCCTAGCTGATCCTGTGCGTAATCGCTGACGCCGATGGTCACATTTTCACCTTTCATCCGTACCCATTCATGATCTTCCGTATAATAGAGGTCATCAGGCACATCCAGTTCATTCATCTCTTTCATGACAAGTCCCCCGAACAAATAATTATATGGTTGACGGCAAACCCCTTAACGGGAGGGCCTAATTTTGTTGTCTTGGTTTAAATCAATAGCCAAACTCGCTATTCCTGTCAAGGTCTTTACAAATATGGAAATAGGGGATAAAGCACTACGATTATTTTTGAAAATAAACACCATCTGTGATAGATTGTTTCGTTATTACAGAAAATACAGATCCTTACATAGTTCTTTTGCTGGAGTACCCCAATGAACCCAGGCGATGACGAAACCCTGAAGGCCTACATCGACGAATCCCTGGAACATCTTGCCGGCATTGAAACGGATCTCCTGGAAATGGAAAAGGCCGGGTCCAGCATAGACATTGAACGGGTCAACAAGGTGTTCCGTGCGGCCCACTCCATCAAGGGGGGTGCCGGTTTCATCGGTCTGGAAAACATCAAAACCCTTTCCCACCGCATGGAAAGTGTTCTTGGGCTTATTCGAAAGGAAAAACTCATCCCCAACGCGGAAAATATCAACTTTCTGCTGTTGGCCTCAGACGCGCTCAAGGACCTTCTGATCCATGTGGAAGAAAGCGATGAGATGGATATCTCCGATCACCTAAGAGCGCTTTCTTCCATTACGGATCATCCCGAACCATCCATTCAGGAAACAGCTTCAGAACCCTCAGTAACACCGGTTTTCCTTTCATTTCCGGACGGCCGCCCGGGGCTAACCGCTTCCCCCGCTGACCTGGAACATATCAGGGAAATGAAACAAGAGGGAAAATCAGTCTATCTCCTGGAAATTCCCCTGACCCATAATGCACAAGATGAAGAACAACCGGGTGATGGCATACTGGAAGAAGCCCGATCCTATGGGACCGTGTTAACGCACCAAGTGGACCAAAACCAGCCGCCACACGCTTTGACCATGCTTTTCGCCTGCGTACTCGATCCGGAGGACGTGGCAAACCTGTTCGAGATAGACCCAAACCATGTCTATGAGGTTTCCCAGGACGGCCGGGTTCTGCTTCCGGACAATCCACTTCAAGCCCGGGCCGAGGATCACAGCATTCCAGCCGCAGAACCTGCAACAAACAATCACATTGAACATCCACCACCCTCCACTGGCACCGAACCCTCGGAACCGAGCCCCATAAAAGCGGGAACCCAACCCAACCCAGCGCCGGCCGACGTCCATACATCCATTCCCGAAACCAGCCTCCGCGTGCACGTGGGGTTGCTCGATTCCCTCATGACCCTTGCCGGAGAACTGGTGCTGGGCCGTAACCAGCTGCTTCAGTCCCTCTCCAGAAAAGACCTGGATAGCTCAGAGGCGGTGGGCAAACGGATCGACCATATTACGTCCGAACTTCAGGAAGCCATCATGCGCACGCGCATGCAGCCCATCGGGAATGTGTTCAACAAGTTTCCGAGGGTGGCACGGGATATGGCCAGAAGCCTGAGCAAAGAAGTGGGGCTGATCATCGAGGGAAAAGATGTGGAACTGGACAAGACCCTCATTGAGGCCATCAGCGATCCGCTGACCCACCTGGTGCGAAATGCCATCGACCATGGCATCGAGCCCCCCGACCAACGGGAAAAAGCGGGGAAACACCCCATCGGCCGAATCCGTCTCAAAGCATTTCACGAGGCCGGCCAGGTCAACATTGAAATTGACGACGACGGCCGGGGCCTGGATGGCGAAAAACTGGCCGCTGAAGCAGTGGAAAAAGGCTTCATCACCCAGAAACAATCGGAAAGTCTTTCCCCAAATGAGAAAATCCAATTGATTTTTATGCCTGGGTTTTCCATGGCCCAAAAGCTCACGGACATCTCAGGCCGAGGGGTAGGCATGGACGTGGTCAAAACCAATCTGGACCGCCTGGGGGGACAGATCGACCTGAATACGGAAACCGGAAAAGGAACCACCGTCAGGATCAAGGTCCCATTGACCCTGGCCATTATCCCCAGCCAGATCATCCTCACCGAAAATGAACGGTACGCCGTACCGCAGGTGAACCTGGTGGAACTTATCCGGGTGCCCGCCGACCAGGTGCGGAAACGGGTGGAGATCGTGGGAGACGCGGAAGTGGTGAGGTTGCGGTCCCGGCTCCTGCCCTTGCTGCGGCTCTCTGATGTACTGGGCATTGGTCGGACCTATGCGGATCCCGATTCCGAAAGAGCCCGGGCCGACCGGCGTAGGCGTATTGCGGATCGACGGTCCAGAAAAAGCCCCCTTTTCGGGTCACTGGGTGAAAACCAGGATGAGGGTATTTCAAATCACCCGGCGCGATCCGACAGCGATCGGCGTTACCGGGTTACCAGCGGTCTCAACATCGCCGTGGTATCCTCGGGCGACATGAAGTACGGCCTGGTTGTGGACGCTTTGTTTGACTCGGAAGAGATCGTGGTGCACCCGCTTGGCCGACATCTCAAACAGACAAAAGGGTACGCCGGTGCCACCATCATGGGGGACGGTAAGGTGGCCCTGATCCTGGACGTGATGGAATTGGGACAACTGGCCGAACTCTCTTCGGTACACGAAAGCACCCGAGCCAAAGAATTGGCCAAAGAAAAGGCGACGGCATCGAAAGTCGGCAAAGACCGGCAATCCCTGTTGGTTTTCAGGAACGGTCATGACGAACAATTTGCCGTTCCGTTAAACCACGTACTTCGAATCGAAAAAATCACCGCTGACCACGTGGAAGTGATGGGAGGCAAAAAAGTGATGCAGTACCGGGGCGGCAACCTGCTGCTGTTTACCATCGATCAGGTGGCCTCCGTCAAACCCCTGGGGGAAAAAAGCCATATGCTGGTCCTGGTCTTCATGCTGGCGGGAAGAGAAATCGGTCTTCTGACCACGGGCCCGGTGGATGCCATTGAAAGCACGGAAAGACTGGATGAAAAAGCGCTGAAACAGCCCGGAATCATGGGTTCGGTGGTCATTGACGGCCAGACCACCCTGCTGGTGGATGTCTTTGACATTATTTCCACGCTCAACCCAAATTGGTTTGTTGACGAAAAGAAAACTGCAAAAAAACCTACGGCCTCCGCCAGAATCCTCATTGCCGAGGATTCCAATTTTTTCAGGGACCAGGTAAAAGGGTTCATTGAAAACAAAGGGTACAGGGTGATTGAAGCCAAAGACGGCCTTGAAGCCTGGAACCTGTTGGAAAAACATGGGCCTGCCATATCCCTGGTGGTGACGGATCTTGAAATGCCCAACCTGGATGGGTTTGGCCTGGCAGAGAAAATAAAATCCGATGAACGGTATAGGCACCTCCCGGTGATTGCACTGACCACTTTGGCGGAAGACGATGATATTGCCAGAGGCCGAAAAGTGGGGATTGACGACTATCAGATCAAGCTGGATCGGGAAAAACTCATTGAAAGCATCGACCGCTTCATGGGAGAAATTTAAAATTTGAATCTGGGAAAGCAGAAGGCAACCATTCACGGTTGCCCAACATGGAGGTTACGAGGATGAAAAATGTGAAACTGATGGCAAAACTAATCGGTGGCTTTTCCATTGTGGCGTTGATCACACTCGTCATAGGCTTTGTGGGGTGGAGCAGCATCAACAACCTTGACGGCAATCTGGTGGAAATCAGTAAAATACGCCTGCCCAGCATCAAGAGCCTGCTCGTCATGAGTTGGCAGATGGAGGACATGACCAAGGCCCAACGGACGCTCCTGGATCCCAACCTGGACATGGAAGCCCGAAAACAGCTTTACAAGGAATTTTCAGAAGCGCAGAAGCGCTACAAGATCGCATGGGATATCTATAAATCCCTGCCCCAAACCCAGGAAGAAGCCCGACTGTGGAAAGAATTTGTCGCGGCCTGGCAGGAGGTCAAAAAAGGCAATAATGCCTTTTTCCAACTTTGTACCAACCTGGATAAGACAGACATAATGAACCCCATGGCCCTGCGGGCAAAGATAGAAAGTTTCAGAGGCGATCACTACCGACTCTTAGAAAAAACCCTTTCCATGATCCTCACCGGGAAAACTTTCAGCGGTGGAGACAGCGTTAAATCGTGCCCTTTCGGAAAATGGGAGTCCACGTTTAAAACAAAAAACGCGGAATTATTAACATCCATAAAAGGAATCCTGGACTATCACGATAAATTTCATGAAGCTGTTGGAAAAATCAGGGCGCTGGTGGAGCAGGGCGATACGAATGAGGGCCGTGCTCTTTTTGAGGGGAAAATGGCTCCCGCTGGAAAGGCAATAATCGCTCATCTTGAGGCAATGCGGGATGAAACCACCAAAGCCGAAAAAATTTTCAACCAGATGACCCATCACGCCATGGTCACATCCCTGGAAAAACATGAACTCGCCGACAGGCTCCTTGAAGATATTATTGCCGTCAACGAAGGAGTGGTGGCCGAGCAGGAAAAACTGGCCCGGTCCGATTCCGCGAACGCCAAAATGACGGCGGTATTGGGCATGATTGTGGGGTTTATAGCAGCTCTGGCCCTGGGGATTTACCTGAGCATCTCCATTACACGCCCCATCCAGAAAGGGACGGTATTCGCCGGAAAAATGTCTGAAGGCGATTTCCGGGAAACCATCGATATTGACCAGAAAGATGAAATCGGTGTTTTGGCCAAGGCGCTGAATAACATGGTTTCAAGCCTGGGGAAGATGATCCGGGACCTTACCGCCGGGGTGGACACCCTTTCCAGCTCCTCCACGGAACTGAGTGCCATCTCCCACCAGATGTCATCCGGCGCCGAGCAAACCTCGGAAAAATCCAATACGGTCTCCACCGCCGCAGAAGAGATGAGTGCCAATATGAGCTCCGTAGCGGCCGCTACGGAGCAGGCCTCCACAAACGTCAACATGGTGGCCACGGCCTCCGAGGAGATGACGGCAACCATCAGTGAAATCGCACAGAACACGGAAAAAGCGGCGAAAATTACGGAAAAAGCGGTCTCCGAAGCCCAAAATGCTTCTGAAACGGTGGATGAATTGGGCAAAGCCGCCCGGGAAATCGGCAAAGTGACGGAATCCATTACGGAGATTTCAGAGCAAACCAACCTCCTGGCCTTAAACGCCACCATTGAGGCGGCCCGGGCCGGGGATGCGGGTAAAGGGTTCGCCGTTGTGGCCAATGAAATCAAGGAGCTGGCCAAACAGACGGCCGGCGCCACCGATGAGATCAAGCAAAAGATAGAGGGCATTCAGAATTCCACCGACGGCACCGTCAAACAGATCGACCAGATTTCAAAAGTGATCAACGAAGTGAACGAAATCGTGTCCATTATTGCCACGGCAGTGGAAGAACAGTCCGTCACCACCCGGGATATCGCCGGCAATGTGGCACAGGCCGCCCAGGGCATTCAAGAGGTGACGGAAAATGTAGCCCAGAGTTCCACGGTTGCATCAGAAATCGCCCGGGATATCGCCGGTGTCAACGAAGCCGCACGGGAAATGTCCAACAGCAGCTCCCAGGTCAACCTGAGCGCTGAAAACCTCAGCCAGCTGGCGGAACAATTAAAAACCATGGCGGAACGGTTCAAGATCTGAGAAAAGGAATTTATCCAGCATGCAACCATCCCGGCAGAACAATACGGACATCAAGAGTCTGGATCTTGCCACCTTTTACGTTCGTGAGTCCGCCTACGGCATTGATCTTCTGAAAATCCAGGAAATCAACAAACTTCTGGTTTTGACGCCGGTACCGGGCGCACCCGCTTATGTGCGGGGCATATTGAACCTTCGCGGCCAGATCGTTACGGTCATTGATCTGGGATACAAGCTGGGCTTGCCTGAAACCCGCGTAAGCAGAAAGGGCCGGAACATTATCGTCCGTTCCGCGGGTGAACATATCGGCCTGGTGGTAGAGGAAATCAGCGAGGTGGTTCGGGTAAATGTCGATGAGGTGGAAGCCCCCCCCGCCAACATGAACGGCATACAGGGCGATTTTTTTCACGGCGTCATCAAAACCGACGATCTGCTGATCGGGATTCTGGATATCGAAAAAGTGCTGGAATAAAGGCTTATACCCCGAAAGGAACCCATGAAAAACGAAACAGACCTTCGCGTGCTGGTGGTTGATGATACCGTCCTGTATCGCAAAGTGGTCACCGATGTACTGAGCGAACTGCCGGGTGTGGTGGTGGTGGGCAGCGCCCACAACGGCAAAATCGCCATGAAAAGAATTGCAGAACTAAAACCGGACCTGCTGACCCTGGATATTGAGATGCCTGAGATGGACGGCCTGTCGGTACTTCGAAAAATGGCAACCGATGCACCGACCGTAGGCGCCATCATGCTCAGCGCGTACACTCGGGAAGGCAGCGAAATGACCATGAAGGCCCTGGAACTGGGTGCTTTTGATTTCGTCCCGAAGCCCCGGGACAAGAGCCTTCAGGAAAACCGGACCGAACTCAAAAGAACCATTGCGCCCATGATCAAGGCATTTGTCCGGCTCAATGAAGTGCGAAAGATCTTAAAGGGTAAGTACAAAAATGCACATCAGGGGTTAACTACAGCCCCAAAGGTTTCCGAGGGAAGCACCGACGGAGCAAAAAGGCTTTCTTCCGTTCACCTGCTCCCCAAGTCAAAAGTCGTGGCCGTCGGTATTTCCACCGGAGGGCCCGTGGCCCTGGCCCATTTTCTATCGGAATTGCCCGCCGACCTCGGGGTTCCCCTGCTGATTGCCCAGCATATGCCGCCCGTATTCACAGAATCCCTGGCCAGGAATCTAGATCGCCGTTGTGCCATTACGGTGAAAGAAGCTGTTGATGGGGAAAAAATTGTGCCTGACACGGCCTATATCGCGCAGGGGGGCAAACAGATGAGGGTGGCCAGCGACGTATTTAAGAATGCCAAGATCATTCGCATCACCAACGATCCGCCGGAAAATGGCTGCGCACCATCGGCCGATTATCTTTTCAGGTCGGTGGCCGAACATTTCGGTGGTAACGCAACAGGGGTTATCATGACCGGCATGGGCTCCGACGGCACCAGGGGCTTGGAGCAAATGAAGAAAAAAGGCGCCTTCATCATTGCTCAGGACGAAGCCAGCAGCGTGGTATACGGCATGGCCAAAAAGCCGATTGAGATGGGTATTGTTGACGTGGTGATCCCCCTGGATCATATGGCGGGGCAAATTCGCCGGACGATCCCAAGAGGCCTTAAAATTAATAGTTGAAATGCTTTTTTGTCGCCTGACCAAAACCGTTTCTCGGCAAAATGTGAATGATAAAGATTAAGCAGGAAGAACATGACTTGTTTTGTCAATACATACAGGAGCTATCCGGAATCCATCTTGACAGGAGCAAGGCCTATCTTCTGGAAACCCGAATGGCCTCGCTGCTTGAGCAAGAGCACTGCACCTGTTTCGCCGAACTCTATGATAAGGCAAGACACCTTCAAGGAGAAACCCTCAGACAAAAAATCATCGACCGGATTTCCACAAACGAAACGTTTTTTTTCAGGGACAAAAAGCCATTTGAACTGCTTCAGCACAAAATTATTCCAGACCTCATTGATGCGAGAAGGGCTGCATCTTCAGGGTTTTTCCCGACCCCGATCCGCATCTGGAGCTCGGCGTGCTCCACCGGGCAGGAGATCTACAGCGTTGCAATTGTATTAAAAGAACTGCTGCAGGACCTGAGCGGGTACCGAATACAACTGCTGGGCACCGATCTTTCCAACACCGCCATAGCCCGCGCCAGCCGAGGTGAGTATAACCAGTTTGAAATCAAACGGGGTTTGTCGGAAGAGATGCTGAAGAAATACTTTACATTCAATGGCAGTGCCTGGAAAATCAACGATGATATCCGGGCCATGGTTGCCTTTAAAAAAATGAACCTGATGGTCCCTTTTGACGGTTTGGGCAAATTTGACATTGTTTTTTGCAGAAATGTGGGGGTTTATTTCAATATGACAGATCGGAAAAAACTCTTCGGCAATATATCCAGGGTCATGGAAAAGGATGCTTATCTGCTTATCGGCGCCACCGAATCCCTGATCAATGTGGACCCCCGGTATGAACCCAGGCGTTATCTGCGCTCGGTGTTTTACCAGCTGAAATAATGTAAACCAATAACAGTTAATCCCAGGGAGTACACAACCCATGGATCAACCCATGAAAATCCTGGTGGTCGACGACAGCCGGATGATTCGCCAGACCATTCGCAAAGAGCTGGAGGGCGGCGGGTACGAAGTGGCTGAAGCCCAAAACGGCCTCGAGGGACTTACCAAACTGGCCGCCCCATCACCCCCCGATCTGATCACGCTGGATATCGAAATGCCCAAGATGAACGGGTTTGACACCTGCCGAAAACTCCGGGGGGAACGGTATTCCCGTTTTTTTTCGCACTGTCCGGACAACCGGATGCCCGTGATTTTCGTAACGGGAAACGATACCATGGACGACCGAAAAAGAGGATTTCAACTGGGGGCGGCCGATTTTATCAGCAAACCCTTTCCTGAAGGCGCCATACTCTTGGCGGTCGATAAGGTTCTGCAACCGGCGCAACTGGTTCAGGGAATGACCGCTCTGGTGGTGGATGACAGCGGTGTGGCGCGTCACATCGTGACCGAATACCTGAGGCGCGAGGGCCTGACGATTATCCAGGCGGAAGACGGCCAGGAAGCCCTTGATATATTGCGCCGACAGACCAGTGAAATCGATATGGTCATTACCGACCTGAACATGCCTCGGATGGATGGCTGCCAACTGGCCCGAAACATTCGCGGAGAACTGAACCTGACCGATCTTCCCGTGATTTTTCTCACCGCCAGTGCCGACGAGTCCGAATTGCTGGAAGTCTTTAAGGCAGGCGCCACGGACCACCTGGTGAAACCTTTTGCCAAGGAGGAGTTGCTGGCACGCATCACCGTCCACCTGGAGCGGCACCGGCTAAACAAGAATCTCCGCAAGATGGTTCATGAACTCACGGACCTCAACCGCATGAAAGACAACCTGCTGGCAGTCTGCTCTCACGATCTGCGCTCACCGCTGAACGGAATTCTGGGATTTGCGGACATGCTGCTTGAAAAAGAATATCTGGAATCCGAAGACCGTGAAGGCCTAACCCATATTAAGACTTCCGGAAATGTGCTGCTGGGTCTCATCAATGACATCCTCGATCTCAGCAAAGCCAAGGCGGAGCAGACTGAGCTGAAAATGGACCCCATCGCCTTACACCAGGTCATTCAAACGAGCGTTAATTCGCTGGGGCAGATGGCCGCCGGAAAATCCCAGACCATACGGTTTCAGAACCAATGTGAAGGGGCCGTTATTATGGGAAACGCCAGCGGTCTGGGGCGGGTGTTTAATAATCTCTTATCCAACGCCATCAAATTCACCCCTGACAATGGCACCATCCATCTCACCATTGAATCCTGCACCCAAGGTAAAGTTCAGGTCAGCGTGGTGGATACCGGGATCGGTATTCCCGAAGACAAAATACCGTTTCTATTTGATCAGTTTACCAGCACCTCCCAGAGCGGTACCAGCGGCGAAGTGGGGACAGGTCTCGGGATGAGTATTGTCAAAGAGATCCTTGAAAAACATGGGGTTCCCATCGAAGTGGAAAGCGAAACAGGGAAAGGCACCTGTTTTACCCTGACATTTCCCCTGACCAGCGAAGTCCCCATTGATAACACCGTCTCGGCAAAACCGAGCGTCTCCAAACCGTCTGCCCCACCTGATGAAAAAAGACAACTGCGTATCCTCATGGCGGAGGACAATTTGGTAAACCAGAAGCTTGCCGAAAAAATGTTCACCAAAGCCGGGCACAAGGTCGAGATCGCGGGAAACGGCAAAGAGGCTTTTCACAAGTACAGCGGCACACCTGAAAAAATCGACCTGATCTTCATGGATATTCAAATGCCTGAAATGGATGGCATGGAAAGCACCCGGGCCATCAGGGCATTTGAAACGGAAAATGACGTGCCGAAAGTTCCCATTGTGGCCATGACCGGTCAGGTCATGGACGGAGACCGTGGGAAGTGTCTGGCGGCCGGCATGGATGACTATGTGGTAAAACCGATCAACAAAGCGGTTGTGCTTAACATCGTTGAAAAATGGAGTTGACATGAAAAAAGTACTGAGCGTTGACAACAACCCCGTTATGTTGAAATACATGGCCAACCTCATGACCAAAGAAGGCTATGACGTCATCACCGCTGAAGACGGCCTCTCAGCGCTTGATGTCCTCAAAACGCATACCCCCGATATCATGTTCCTGGACCTGATAATGCCCAATATCGATGGACGAACCTTATGCCGCATCGTCCGCCAAATGGACCGATTCAAGCATACGCCCGTCATCATTCTTTCCGCAACAGCTGCCGAAGAAAGTTTGAATGTCAAAGATATTGGTGCGACCCTGTGTATTGCAAAAGGCCCCTTCAATTTGATGAAGCCGCATATTCTCTCGGCCCTTGAACTTTCGGAGCATGGCGCTTTCCAGAAGCCCGATGAAAAACCCATCGGCCATGAGGACATTCATTCCCGAGGGGTCACCCGGGAACTGCTCGCCGTTAAACAACATTTCGAGGTCGTGCTGGAAAGGATGTCGGAAGGCCTTGTGGAAATCACCCGTGAAGGACGGATTATCTACACCAATTCGGCCGCCCTTCCTCTGCTGAAACTTCCCCTTGAAAAACTCATGGGAACCAGTTTTGAAGACCTCTTCGGTCCGGAAGACCGACAGCAAATACAAAAACAACACAAGAAAAAAAATGACCATCCACAGACCGGTGAAAAAATCGGACCCTTTGCCCTCAACGGGAGACTGATCACCCTGGGTTTCCTGCCCATAACCGGCGAAAAGCCAACCCATTTAATCATCCTCACGGACATCACGGAACGTCTCGAAGCTGAACGCGCACTTCAGGCGGAACACGACCGACTTCTGCGCGCGCTTTCCGAAGTCAAAGCCTTGAGCGGCCTGCTGCCCATCTGTGCATCCTGCAAAAAAATACGGGATGATACGGGATACTGGAACCAGATCGAAACCTATATTCGGGATCATTCCGAAGCGGACTTCAGCCACAGCATCTGCCCGGATTGCGCCAAAAAACTTTACCCGAAATATTTCAAAGAATAGAAAAAATACTGTGGAAAGACATGACATGGAACTGAAAAAACGCGTTGTCATCAACAGGGACTGGTGCAAGGGATGCGGCATCTGTGTGGCGTTCTGCCCCAAGGAAGTTCTGGTACTGGATGATCAGGACAAGGCCTGCTGGGCTTACCCTGAAAAATGCATCAATTGCGGGCTCTGTGAACTGAGATGCCCTGACATGGCCATTGAACTGGAGGAAAATAAATCGTGAAATCCGGTACAACATTTATTCAAGGCAATGAGGCCATTGCCCAAGGGGCGCTCTATGCGGGACTCCAGTTCTTTGCGGGCTATCCCATCACCCCTTCCACAGAGATTGCCGAAATTCTCTCTGAAAAGCTGCCCAAGCTGGGCCGGAAATTCATTCAGATGGAAGACGAAATATCCTCCATGTGCGCCATCATCGGTGCATCCCTTACGGGACTCAAGGTCATGACAGCCACCAGCGGGCCCGGGTTTTCCCTCAAACAGGAAGCCATCGGTTATGCGGTTATGGCCGAAGTGCCATCCGTTGTGGTCAACGTGCAGAGAGGGGGACCCAGCACGGGGTTGCCCACGGGCGTTGCCCAGGGCGATGTGATGCAGGCTAGGTGGGGAACCCATGGGGATCATTCCATCATAACCCTTACCGCATCCAACCTTCAGGATGTTTTCCTGATGACCGTAGAGGCCTTCA
>Ga0222636_1000052_pt1 | contig 67725 bp, 62 predicted proteins | sample AntAcemetagen141_FD_179811 | JGI IMG/M metagenome (GOLD analysis project Ga0222636, IMG submission 179811) | Saline water microbial communities from Ace Lake, Antarctica - #141 | ecosystem: Environmental > Aquatic > Non-marine Saline and Alkaline > Saline | place: Antarctica: Ace Lake...
CATGATACCGCCCGCGGGATGGAAACAGGAGCAAACCGCGCCCATGGGCCATGTGGCGGCGCTGTATCACGGGCCGACTTTCAACCGTGTTTTATCGTATATTGAGGGGGTTGATTAAAGTTTTTGACGGATGATTTCAGACTTTTGAACGAATTGCTGTTTGGCTATGACAACTACTCACATCTTTTCAGCGATGAGAATGTCGCGTACGGATTTGTCAAGAATGTGCTGCAACAGACCGAAGCAGCATCTTCTTGCTCTCGCGGATGCTGCCGGACGGGATACTGGAGCAGTACGCACCTGCGGGCAAAGCGGGATACCCAACTGAAAAACTGGGCCGGGAGAGGTACTATGTGCCTGACGATTTCAAGCAGATTGAGGTAGGACCTATTTCAAGGTCGTGTCTGAAATTCGGAGTGCGAGATGATTATAGGGCTGAGTTTACGCGCTTAAAAATAGAGTGTAAAAACCCGCCGAAACAGAGTGCGGATGTTCAATCCCGGTAGTTTCAGTCGCCGGCCATGTCAAGGCTCAGGAGGCCCGGACTTGAAATCAACATCCGGAAGACACGTCATATCAATGATCCTGATACCCCTGATCTGTTTGCTTGTTCTCCAGGGGTGTTTGGGGGAAACGGACCGGCCGCTGGCCCGGAAGGGTTGCCTTGACCTGAGTTCCCGTGACTTTGCCGCGGGCCCTGTCAATCTGGACGGCCAATGGGCCTTCTACTGGCGGACCCCTTCTTCCTTGCCCCATATCCCGGAGGCCCCTCTCCCTTCGGACACCGCTTTTATAAAGGTGCCGGGATTTTGGCACCAGACCCCTGAAGAAGAAACAAAATATCCGGTCCACGGCTTTGCCACCTACCGCCTGATCCTCCTTCTGCCGGAAGATATATCGGGTCTTGCCCTGAAACTGGGAACCATCTCATCCGCCTACACCCTGACCATCAACGGACAAACCGTCGGGGCCGGGGGCAGGGTCGGCATGGATAGAGAATCCACCCTTCCCTGGCACAAGGTGGAAATCGTCGACCTGGATAGATTCGGAAGTCGCCTGGACATACGGATTACAGCCGCCAATTTCCACAACTGGAGCGGCGGGATCATGGATCATCTGCTGCTGGGCCCCCGCATGGCGCTTGAAAGGGGCGTGAAAAAGCAGTTCGTCCTGAACTTGATCCTCTTCGGCAGCCTTCTGATCATGGGGATCTATCATCTTGCCCTGTTCGTCCTGCGGCCCAAGGATACCTCAACCCTTTATTTCGGCATCTTCTGCCTATGCGTGGCCGCATGGCACGGCACGGTGGATCCCCACGGCCGGTTCATCGATCTCTTGATTCCGGGCATCACATGGGAATGGATCACCCGGACCGAGGTTCTTTCCTTTTATCTGAGCATCCCGGCATTCGCCCTCTTTATCAGATCTATTTTCCCGGGAGAATCCTCCGCTCTCATCACCCGGATTTACCAATGGGCCGGCTTAGTTTTTTCCCTGGTGGCGGCGCTTACGCCCCCCCATATTTTCACAAGGACCCTGTTGCCCTATGAGATACTGACCGCAACCACCTTGGTCTATGTCATTTGGGTCCTCATCCTGGCGGTCAGGCACGGGCGCCAGGGCGCGGTATACATGCTGGTGGGTTTTCCCATCTTCTGGCTCACCGGCATAAATGATATCCTCTACGGCCACCGCCTGATCGAAACCGGGGTTTTAATCCCCTACGGCCTGTTCATTCTCATCATTTCCCACTCATTCGTGATCTCTTTAAGGTTTTCAAAGGCATTTGCCGCGGTGGAACGTCTGTCCGTAGATTTGAACCGGAAAAACGAGGAATTATACCGGGCCAATCGGATCAAGGACGAATTTCTGGCCAATACCTCCCATGAACTGCGCACCCCCTTAAACGGCATCATCGGCATTGCGGAATCCCTGAGAGAGGGGGCCGCCGGAGATCTCAACCGGTCGGTCCGAAACAACCTCACCATGATCATCTCCAGCGCCCGTCGCCTGACCGCCCTGATCAACGATATCCTCGATTTTTCAAAGCTCAAGCACCAGGATATCCGCATCCGGAAAAGAGCCGTGGATATAAAGGCCCTGATCAGGACCGTTCTGGCCGTGTGCGAGCCCATGACCCGGGGGAGGCCGCTGGTCCTGGAAAACAAGGTCCCCGACCATCTTCCCGCCGCCCTGGGGGATGAGGACCGGCTCCAGCAGATCCTGTTCAACCTGGTGGGCAATGCCGTCAAATTCACGACCAAGGGAAAGGTGGGTATCCTGGCGGCGGAAAAGGGAAATTTCCTCTCCATATCCGTTGAAGACACCGGTATCGGCATCCCGGAAAACAGGTTTGAAAGGATCTTCCAATCCTTTGAACAGGCGGATGCCTCGGCATCGCGGCGGTTCGGCGGCACGGGCCTGGGGCTCGCTATCACCCGGAAGCTGGTGGAACTCCACGGGGGAACCATTAAGGTCGTCTCCAAAGAGGGAAAAGGCGCTGTTTTTACCTTTACCATCCCCAAAGCAGGGGAGGAGGCCCGGCTAAAGATATCCGGAGAGCAGGAGATCGCCTCCACCCGTGACCGGCCCGCTCTGCCCGAACCTCTTCCCGTCGGCATGGCCCCCGATCCTTCTGCCGGGACAGTGGCCGATCCCGTTGTCCTGGCCGTGGACGACGAGCCCGTGAATCTTCAGGTCATTACCAACCACCTGGGACTTGCCGGAATTCCCGTCCGGACCGCACCCGGCGGAAGGGAAGCCCTGGAATGGATCGGCGCCCGGGGCCGGCCCGATCTGGTGCTCCTGGATATCATGATGCCCGGAATGACCGGTTACGAGGTCTGCCGGCGTCTGCGCCGGGACTATTCCCCCTCCGAACTCCCCATCATTATGGTCACGGCCAGAAACCGGGTCTCGGACCTGGTCCGGGGTTTCGATGCGGGGGCCAATGATTATCTGACCAAGCCCTTTACCAAGGATGAACTGCTGGCCCGGATCCGGACCCAGCTCAAACTCAAACAGGCCTACGCCACCCTCAGGGAGAATACCCGGCTGCGCCGGGAACTGAACCTCCGCCTGGTTACGGAACAGCGTCTGAAACAGACCCAAAAGCGGCTGGCCGGGATGCTGGACACGGTGGACCAGGCCGTTGCCGCCGTCAATGAAAGCCTGGAAATCTGTTTTTCAAACAGGGCGCTTCAGGAGCTGTTGGATAAACCCGCGGAGGCCCTTCTCGGGGAGCCCGCCGCTGATTTTTTTGGCTTAGATTTTTCCAATATCCGGGAAATCCACATGGGAATAAGCGGATCCGGAATATATCCGGATACCCTTGTAAAAGGCGCGCGGGAAGAAAAACGGCTCGACATCACCCTGACCGGCCTCGAATTCGGCCTGGATGATGAATTAGGGGACGAACAGGAGCAATTGCTGCTGCTCATCCTCTCCCCATCGGCCCGGGAATCGGACCGGGCCCTGACCCTGGCCAGGATGCTGAATCAACACCGGGAGCGGTTCCAGACCCTTAAAGCCTCCCTGGGGGATCTGATCCCGGAGATGCCGGACCAGCGCCCGGATATGGCTCGGGCCCTTAAATCCATTGACAAGGGGCTTGTCCAGCTGAACCGGACGCTCTCGATGACGGAAGGGGAGCCTGACCGCCGCCTGGCGGCGGTGAGCGTCATGCAGACCGCCCTTAAATGCTGGAGAGAGACAACCGGCGCCTCAAAGGCGGATTTGGCCAAAGGGTCCCAATTTTGGGCGGTGTACATGGACAAGGACGGATGGGAGCGGACCCAGACCCTGGACAAATACCTTTCCCCGGATCGTCTGCCCAAACACCCCCGGTACGGAAAAGTGATCCGGACCGGGGAATTCGTACTTAATGCCTGTGATCTATCCCATGAAGCCAGGGAAAAACTGGAGGCCGCTCTCATGCGCCTGACCTGAAGCGTTGCCCCCACCCGCCTGAAATTCTCAAAGATGACCAATCATATCATCTGGTTGCAAATTTTAACGGAAATTAACAGGGGAAAATTCTTGTTTAAGAGATCCGGACTGCCATAGATTAAAAAACGTGGAAAAATAGAATGTCCTTATCCCGATATTTCAAGGAGGCGCGCGACAAATGAAAAACGAAAAAGTGTTTATTTTTTTATTTATCATAGGGTTTATTTTTCTCGGATGTTTAACGGAAAGCTCCGCAGAAAATGATGATGATATTGTGGATGAAATATCAGGCGATCCCCGGGAATTCATCCCGGAAACTGCTAATCCCCATCGAGAGAATTTCGATGTTGTTATTGTTGATCAGGACGGTTGGGAAATTTGCCTGAATGTCAACCGGGAAAAACGCTATGCAGTATCATTTGGGAGTGGTTACCAATTTGGTTGTCGGTTTGGTTATGATGCGCACAATGGCTGTAGTGTTCATGGTATTAACATAGGAAGTGAAAATTATCATTATAGCATGCTATGGCATCAAATGGGCTCGTATACGTTTGTCGGCAATGCTGAAGCCGTCTTTGATCCGATTCAGGATTCGATTACTGTTTCAGCGTTGGATTATGGAGAGGATACGGGGCATATTATTTATTCCTTAAAGTTTACAAGCGGAAACGAATTGCAGGGGGTTTATGTGTATTCTGAATATCCAAGACGAACGAATTCGCTTACTGCCCGGTTAGTACAGGGAGAGCTTGGCGAACATTTGGGGGAGGGCTTCTAATTTCGGGTGAGGTCTTTGCATAATGTTATTGATCCTGGTGGTCTCCCATGTCCGGGTCAGGAGTAAAAAATGGCTTTTGGGAATATTTCTTTTTTAGCGTTAATTATCGTCTTATTATCTTTTCCGGGATGTGGCGGTTCTGATAATGGATCGTCTCATAAGGAACCTATTCACGTCAATGAAATGCAGATAGGCGCCCTGATTCCTCTAACCGGCGCCTATGGAAATCATGGCAATCAAATTCTTGCGGCCTTGAATTGCGCTATCGAGGATATCAATAAAATATTTGGAAATGACAACAAGGATACGCGCATAAAACTGGTCTACGCCGACACGAAAACAGACCCCGCAAAGGCAAAGGCGGAAATCAAGTCGTTTATATCACGGGATATTCGCATGATTATCGGACCATTAACCAGTGGGGAAGTCATCGGCGTAAAAGATGAAATTGATTTGTCAAACAGCCTGTTGATCAGCCCGAGCAGCACCTTGACGTCCCTATCAACTGCCGATGACAATATCTATCGTATTGTGCCTGATGATGAAAAAACCGTTGAAGCAACCGTAGATGTAATGTGGGAGCAGGGCATTCGAAATGTAGCCCTGTTTTACGTTGATAATGCCTGGGGGCAATCATTCGGTTCTCTCTTACGTGAAAAATTTGAAGCAAAAGGGGGAACCTATATTGGTGAAGTATCCTATATCGGGACCAGAGGATCCGAACTCAGGGAATATTTGGGAGAGCTAAGTGAATTAATTAATAATTCTAAAACATTAAACGTTGATGCTTCAAATGTGGCGGTACAATTGATCAGTTTAGATGTCGGCTGCTTTATCTTGGAATTGGCGGCAGCGGATACGACATTATCAAAAGTGAAATGGTTCGGCTGTGACGGATTGGTCAATACCGATGAATTGTTTCTTTTTCCGGAAGGGGCAAAATTTGCAAACGAGGTTGAATTCACATCCCCGATTTTCGGTACGCCGCCGACCTTTGAATCCCAAAAGCTGATCAATAGGATCCGGTTACTGGCCGGTTCGACCCCCAATGAATATTCGCTGCTCACCTATGATGCATTAATGGTCGCTGCTCAAACCTTGGAAAAAGCCGGAGAAGATGCAACATTATCCGAACTGAGAGAAACCCTTCTCGCCACTTTCAATCATTATTCCGGCATTACGGGGGATATTGTTTTAAACAATGCCGGAGACAGGTCAAATGGCAGTTATTTTTTCTGGAGAGTCATGCCGGATGGCGATGCTTATCAGTGGGATCATGTTATTACCTATACGGATGGGATTATTACGGACGTTAAATAAGTAAAAGCAAAAATGGGACGACCTTAAATAGTAAAATAACTCAGCTTTCAGGTGTTACCTTTCCTTCGGGAACCAAAATGGTGGCGCTGGGTTTTGGGGCATTGGCGGAAAACCTGCGCTTTCAGGGACCCCTGGTCAGGGAATTGGAAAAATATCAGCCTTCTACGCAACTGCCATGTGTGGCGATCTATTCTCCGGTTGACAATATGGTGCTTCCCACGGAATCCATGATACCGCCCGCGGGATGGAAACAGGAGCAAACCGCGCCCATGGGCCATGTGGCGGCGCTGTATCACGGGCCGACTTTCAACCGTGTTTTATCGTATATTGAGGGGGTTGATTAAAGTTTTTGATGGATGATTTTAGGTTTATGTGCGGGGAAATGGGCTATAATTACCATTGAGGGTACTGTAAACCGGTGCCGGTGTGTTGGCAAATACCGTCGGGATTTTCAGGGAAACCCGTGCCAGGTCCGCCAGGAACCAGAAAACCACCTTTTCCATATCAAAGAAAAGCGCCAGACTGTGGCGATAGAGGGACCAGGCTTCCTTCATGAAAAGCTTCATGAGGCGGAAGCGAACCGCATCATCCAACAGGGATGTGACGGCGGCCCAGGTCATGTATGCATCCCGGTTGAAGGTGGGGTCCACATCCGACAGCACGCCTCTCAGGGTGACCATGGCCTTTTCGTACATCATGAGGTCAGACGAAAAAACCACCCCCTCATGGGTGAATTTTTCAAACAGGTATTCTATGGAAGAGAGCATTCCGCTGGTTCCCTGACCCTGCATCCGGATACCTTCTGAAATAATGCGCTTTATGGTCTTACGCATAAGGGGATGGGTGGAAAGCTGACCTTTTGTGATGATGTCGGCTGTATAGAAGACCAGGTTTGTGCTATTCGTCATAAGTCCCAGGGTGAGCAGGATCATGGCGAACCGCTCAAGCTTGTTCAAACGCCCGAGCATCCCCCAGTCGTAAAAGATGAGACGGGGACGTCCTTTCAGAAATGTGTAGGCGATGTTCCCGGCGTGGGGGTCCCCGTGAAAAAGTCCCCCTTCCCGAATGTCCTGAATGGGGCGCAGGATGCACGTCTTTGCCAGAGTGCCTGCCAGTTTTCGACGCTGCTTTTTTGTCAGGTCAGCCACATCCGTAATTTTTCTGCCTTCCACCCGGCTCATGGCGGTCATGCCGGGGGTAGACACGGTAAGCCTTTCGGGGACCACCACCGTTTTGTTGTTCCTGAAATGATGGCCCACGCGGTCAAGATTCTTCTGCTCGGATTCCAGGTTTATCTCGTTGGCCAGGATGGTGCCCACCTGGGCCAGAGTGGCACTGAAATTGAAATCACCCAGATCCCAGTTCGCTTTATTGCGGTCCAGGAAAACCATGAGTTGGTCCAGAAGCGCCAGGTCCGCAGCCATATCCTTTTTGACCTTTGGTTTGACGATTTTCAAAACCGCCGGGGCTGTCTTTACACCGTTGTTTGACGTGATCCGCGCAGGCACCACCGCACAGACCGAGGCTTCAGCCAGGATGCGTTTTTCAGGGATGATGGTTTCGTTCGGCGAATGTTTTTTGATTTCCTTGAACAGGGACGGACGAATCTGGGGGTATGACAGGGTCTGAATGTTGTCTTCCAGATCGATGAGCTCATTTTTGAAGGCCGGTTCCAGCCCCGGGCTTCGACAGATAATTTGACCCAGTTTCTGGAGTGTGGGCATGTTTTTGATCAACGTAAAAAGGCGTTTGCCGAACGAAGCGTCCTCAGGGAGGCGCAACTGATCAACAATTTTAGGGGCCAGTCGCGAAAGGGGCATAGATGACATCATGAAGACCATGCCTTCCCTCACCACCGGTTGATAGCCGGCGTAGCGTTGGGGTAGAAACTTCTCGATGCCGGTTGACAGGACCACCTGTCGGACCAGGTCTTCCAGCATTCCTCCGGATTTGGCTGTTTTAAGCAGCCCCATGGCGCGTTGCCGCATCTTGGGGATGGTTGCTTTTCGACCGTTATGGGGCTTCAAAATACCCATCAATGCCATCATCATCACTTCATTTGCCATTGGGGCATCATGAGGATTATGGACGGGGTTGTTTTTCTCAAGGGAATCAGGGGCGGTGACGGGTTTTTCCGGATGTTTGTTATTATTTTGTGTGGTTTTCATGAACAAAATTTTTGTTTGGGGTTTATGTTGTGCTTAAAATATAACGCATAGCGTCATTTTGTCAATAACCTTTGCCCGGGCGCAGGGGCAGGCTTCTGCGGCTGCCCACATGCAGGTTCCCATCAGGCGAGCTTTTTGTCCACCTCTCCATTCAGTTGCTGAATCCGATCGGCCAGTGCTTCGGAGCCTCTTTGACTGGCGTTTTGAAGCTCCTTGCCCCATTGTTGAAGTTGGGCCGTGTCGATCTTCCGGACATCATTGCCCTTGGCCCACTCCATTCCGATTTTTTTCCCGAGGGTTTCCAGCAGTTCGCCCATTTCCCCTTTATCCTCGGGTGAAATGCCCTTGAGAACATCATTCACACGGGATTTCCAGCCTTTAACCAGAAATGTTCCCTCATAAAATTTTTTATACCATTCCTGTTGGTCTTTATTCGTCATTTGGGATCTCCTGAAATCCGGCTCAGGGTTTTAAAACGCTTTAAAGTTTCATTTTTCCAACATAAATCAATCTGTTAATCAAGTCCATGATTGATTTTCCACTACAGGAAAATACCCTATCTTACAATCTCCGGTCAATTTAATTCGGTATGGTGAATTCTTGATGAAATGGTGGAATTGTGTTAACAACATGCAAATGAAAAAGACGATTTTCCCTTTATAGAAAGTGTCCTCAATGGGTATTCAAACCACTGCCACAAAGATGTTCCTGCAACTGGATGAAGAGAAGCGGGAGAGGGTTTTGAGCGCTGCCGTCAACGAATTCGCGGACAATAATTATAACAACGCCAGTATGAATGTGGTGGTTAAGGCGGCCGGCATCTCAAAAGGTGCGCTTTTTAAATATTTCAGGAGTAAAGCGGGCCTGTTCGGCTTTGTGTATAAAATGGCCCTGGGTCGCGTAAAAGACTATCTCAGGCAGGTGCGCGATGAAAGTGCGGCAGAAGATTTCTTCACGCGTCTTGAGAAGGTGATGCTCGCCGGCCTTGATTTCATCCATGCTCATCCGGGTCTGGCCTCCATTTATTACCGTATTGTGTTCACGGGGGATTCGCCTTCCAAACGGGAGATTGTGGAAGAGGTCCACCGGGAATCCCTGGAATTTATTGAATCCCTGATTCAAAAGGGTATTGACAAAGGCGAATTGAGACGGAATCTGGATTCCAGGCTTTCGGCGTTTATGGTAGAGGCGGTGGTGGACCGATTTGTTCATGCACATCACGCACAGTTTCGGGGTCAGCATGGCAGTGGAAACCGTGTGTCCCATACGGATCCGAAACAAGAGGTCGAAGAAATTTTGAAAATCCTGAAATGTGGCATGGTCCCTTCTCGGTTATCGGAACATCGGGTGAAAAAATGAACCTGTGTATTGTTGCCGCCATGGAGGAAGAACTGTCCCTGTTGCTTGAGGCGGTGGATGCTCAGTTGAAAGAGCGTGTGGGCGGCTTTCCGTGGTTTGTGAGCGCCAGGGGAGGGCATGCAGTGACCCTGGGGGTCACAGGCGTTGGAGTCGCTGCCGCCTGCACAACACTGGGTGCGTTTTGCGGCATGGCTCAGCCGGACTTCATGGTAATGGTGGGCTCCGCCGGTTCATTGCCCGATTCCGGATTGAAGGTGGGGGACATGGTGGTGGCGGAAACAGAAATCCTGTCGGAACTGGGCGTTGTGTCAGGCCCCGGTATTGGCGATGCTCACCAGATGAAACTGCCGGGTGTCATGCAGGAAATCCCCCTGGATAAATCGTTTTCTTCCCTTTTGCTGGACCTCGCCATGGATATGGGAAAGACGACTTATGGCAGGTCCCTTACCGTTGCCGGGGTTTCTGCCGATGACGGCCATGCCCGTGCCAGGGCATGGAGGTTTAACGCTGCGGCCGAAAACATGGAGGGATATGCACTGGCCCTGGCAGGGAACAGGTTCGGGATCCCTACGGCTGAAATCCGAGGCATCAGTAATCGAGCCGGTGACCGCGACAAATCCCACTGGGATTTTAAAAAGGCCATGGTTCCACCCCAAAAAGTGATACTTGAATATTTAAGGATAATATGCTGAGAAAACTAACTATCGGTTACTCCACATGCCCCAATGATACGTTTATATTCGCCGGTCTTTCCGCCCATAAAAAAGACTCATCCCTCGCCTTCAAACCGGTTCTGGCTGACGTTGAGACCCTTAACGAGTGGGCTTTGGAAAGAAAATTGGACATTACCAAACTTTCTTTCTTCGCTTTTTTTAAAGTACGGAAAGATTATGCCCTGCTACATTCCGGGGGCGCATTGGGACGGGGTTGCGGCCCGATCCTGGTGGCTCGGCGCGGGACCGACTTTAAAGATCTCAAAGACGGTATCATTGCGGCACCCGGCAATCTGACAACGGCCCGGCTTCTCCTGACCCTTTATCTGGGATATGAACCGCCATTTCAGCAAATGGTTTTTTCGAATGTGATGCCGTCGGTGAGTGATGGGAAAGCCGATTTCGGGCTCGTTATCCATGAGGGACGGTTTACGCTGGATGCATACGGCCTTCACGCCATCCTTGATCTGGGCCAATGGTGGGAGGAAGAAACCGGATTTCCCATTCCCCTGGGCGGCATTGTCATCCGCAGGGATTTGGGGGGCAGCACGGCACGGGCAGTGGACAAACGGATCCGCCAATCCCTTTTACTGGCGGAGAGCGGATCATCCGTGGTCAAGGATTACGTCAGGTCCCATGCCCAGGAGATGGCGCCTTCGGTGATTCAGCAGCATATCGATCTTTACGTGAACCGGTTCAGCAAAGACCTGGGACATGAAGGAGAAAAGGCCGTGACGGTTTTGCTGGCCCGGGCGGAGGCGGCCGGGTTGCTGGTGCCATGTGCGCTGCCGTTGATGGCCTGTTAGAAGGATTAAGTAGTGCCCGAACGAAAACTGTCTTTTTCGCCAATCTCTGCGTCAGATAAAAATTTTAATCCTCGAAATACTAAATGTATTCCTGCGGTTAAAATTTTGATCTTCCTTGATCTTGACAAAAAATCCTAGTTTTCGTTCAGACACTAAGTAATCCTGTTCCTCAATAGTCTTCAATTTCCGGGGTATTAAAATGAAATGGAACACCCTCTACTCCAGCCGTATCAATTCAATGGGACATTCGGATGTTGCCGAAATGTTGAAGCTGGCTGAAAAACCCGAAGTCATCTCCTTCGCCGGGGGACTTCCGGATCCGGACGTTTTTCTCCTGGAGGAAATCAGGGAAGCCTTTGAAACGGTTTTCGTTCAAAGGGGAACAGCTGCTCTGGGATATGGACCGGTAGCCGGCGTTGCTTCTTTCCGGGAATGGCTGGCGGAAAATATGACGCGGTCAGGCAGGCCCTCGAAAGTTGATGAATGTCTGGTCACAACCGGCGGCATTGCAGCGTTGGACCTGATTTGTAAAGTTCTGCTGGACCCTGGCGATACGGTCATTGTCGGAGAACCATCTTACCTGGCTGCCCTGCATGTGATTAGAACTTATCAGGGCCGCTTTGCCGGTGTTCCGTTGGATGATAAGGGAATGCAGCCGGATGCTCTTGAATCGACGCTTGAAGACTTGCGGCGTACATCATCACGTCCCAAATTTATCTACCTGGTGCCTTCATTTCAAAATCCCTCCGGCGCGACGCTTCCAGAAAATCGGCGAAAAAGAATTGTTGAAATCGCTGATGAATATCATGTGCCCATCGTAGAAGATGCGGCATACCGGGACCTGCGATTTGAGGGGCACGCGCCCCCATTGCTCGCATCCCTGGACCCTCGGAATGTTATTTTTATCAATACCTTTTCGAAAATCTTTAACCCGGGCGTGCGTATAGGCTGGGTTACCGCACCGGAAGAATTAATCGGCAATTTGGCATTGGCCAAGCAAGGTCAGGATCAGTGTTCCACAACTATCGGACAGTATGCCGCCCTGGCCTTTGCTTCAAAGGGTTTGATTGAACGGCAAACGTCCAGGGCCGTTGAAATTTATCGCCGGAAAAGAGACATCATGTTGGCTGCCATGGAGAATTACTTCCCGAAAAGTGCACACTGGACAAAATCCCAAGGCGGCTTTTATATTTGGGTTACCTTCCCAAAGGGAATCGACACGGAAGCGCTTTTGCCAAGATCAATCGAGGACATCTCGGTTGCATACGGTGCAGGCCCGGCATTCTACCACAATCGCAAAGGAAAAGAACACATGCGGCTCTGTTACAGTTATGTGTCCGAGTCAAGAATTGAGGAAGGTATTCGACGGCTTGCGGGGTTCTTATCTGAAATGCCCGTTGAGGTAAAACAAAAATAAAATGGTCAAAAAAGTCAAAATGACAGGAGAAATACGTATGGACCCATCAAACGACACGCATCTCAAATCAATCGGCTACATCCTCTGGCTCTTCGGGTTCACAGGTTCCCATCGGTTTTATTACGGCAAACCCATTTCAGGAACCATCTGGTTCTTTACCCTGGGGCTTTTCCTAATCGGCTGGATTATCGATCTGTTTCTTATCCCCTCCATGGACCGCCTGGCGGATTTCAGGTACCGGAAAGGAGATCTCGACTACACCATAGCATGGATTCTGCTTACCTTCCTCGGATTATTCGGTATCCATCGCTTTTACATGGGGAAGTGGCTGTCGGGAATCGTGTACCTGCTGACGGGCGGCATATTCGGCATCGGGTACCTGTATGATCTCTGGACGCTGAATGATCAGGTCTCGATGATAAACAGCGGGGCTTGAATGGGTGAATATTTTAACAGTTGTCAGTTGTCAGTTATCAGTAACAGCATATTGATATTAATTCAGGGTCTCGGAAAAAAATAAATGCGCCAGATTGCGCCGTATTTTTGGTTCGTATGCAAGGCGCATCCGCCAGTGCTATAAACTGATAACTGACAACTGCCTCCTACAACTTCATTTTTGGGTTGCGGGTATCCCGCCTTAGGGCTACTACTTTGACACCCATGCGCCGGTCCGAATCCGGCCAAAAACAGGAGAGAGATCTCCGGTCACCCATGGAACCGTGGATTTTACGGTCCTTTCGCCTTTTGGCTGATTTTCAAGTGCCAGCGCTGCTGTATTTTTTTCATAGAAGGCGTGGGGCTCATAGTTCCATCCGTTTTGAAGCCGATGTTCTTCCTTTTTCAGATTGTGGTAAAGGTATCTTCCGACCAGTGGGGCAAACAGCCTTGTCTTCCAGCCAAACTCCCGGTAAAGTTTTTTGAGGAGTAACGCCATTTTTTCCCCAACCGGTTCTTTACCCCGGGACCATTTTTTCATTGCCCACACGGCTCCTGCGTAGGTGGTTCGAAGCGTTTTCGCCTTCAATACAAAACGGTTTCGAATCCGCTTGTCCGGGTGATTTTTATATTTTTGCCATCCCTGTAGTGTGGTCCGAATCAATCGGCCCAGACTGGGGCCGTTGACCTCGAAATCCCGGCGAAAGGCATTGAGAAGATATTCTCCTTCCCGGCCGTCGCGCATGTGTTGATGCCTGTAATTGAAGCGGTATTGTCCGTGGGTATCCGCCGCCGGAAACTCTGATTCGGACAGCAGGGTCCCGTCCGCCTTGTGCTGCGCGTGCAGTGGCGTACCGGGGATCGGGGTGTAAAGCATGAATTGGTGGAAATCCGCATCATGGCTGATCGCATGGTCTATGATTTGATCGATGTTTTCGGGGGTGTGGTTTTCCATCCCGATAATGGACGACCCCAGGACACAAATGCCGTGGGATTGTAAATGGCGGACAAAGGAGTGGGTGTCCACCTTTTTTAGTTTCTGATACCGGCTGTCCTCGCCTTCCAGACCGGTCCAGACCCAGGAAATTCCCAATCCCACCAGTTGTTCGACGGTATAGCTTTTTAACACTCGGGCGGAACTGAAGACATATAAGGACCAGCTTTTCCGGTTCTTTTCCATCAGTTCGAGCAATCGAAGGGCTCTTTTGCGATGCATGAGAAAATTCTCATCCAGGACAAAGAAGGATTGGGTTTTGAGTTTTGTTTCAATCCCCTGCATCACACTGAACAGCTCGTCGCCGGTTTCGTAAAAATTGAGAAACTTGCCTTTCCCCCCGAACATGGCGGAAGTGGAACAGAAATTACACCCCATGGGGCAACCCACGGAAGGGATCAAGATGGCGGCCGTATCTTCGGCTTTTTCGCTTAGCGGAACACCCATGATCCGGGTTCCGTTCCCCGAAGGCGTAACCGGATGCCTGACCGGCGCCGCCTCGTCCTGCCCGAGAAACTTTCTAAACCATTGGACGCCGTCTCCTTTAACGATATGGTCCGCATCAATTATTTCATGGATATCCTCCTTGTTGGCCACATGCCCGCCCACGACAACCGTTGCATTCGGCTGGTATTTTCTGACCAGCTCGCACATTCTCTTGAGCTTTCCAATATTCGGGATGATGGCACTAACGCCCACAATGTCGTAGGAACATCCTTGAAGTTCTTCGATAAATCTGTCTTGAGAGGGGAAGTCCAGGAGGGTGCAGGGGGCGTCAATATTCGCCTGAAGCAGCATCAACCCAAAGGATCGGTGAAACATGCGAAGGGAAAAGGCCCCCTGTGTTCGAGTGACCTGATTTTGATAAAGCTCCATGGGGTTGATCTTACGGCTTCCATAGGCGTCGTCCTGGGCATAGGGTCCAAAAACGCTTGACAACAGTATTTTGGCCCGAGTTCCAAGCCTGTGAACAGGCTCTGTTTGCATCATCATTTCTCTCTCCATCTTTATTCACGGGTTTTTGTCAGTTGAAGTAATTGCATTATGCTAGTACAATAAGAAGGAGTGTTAAAGGCCTCCAGATATGTTTTACAAAAGTTTTACAAACCAAGGTGGATTCGCCAATGAAACAATCCAAGTGGTTTCTTCACCCCATCCTCATATTCATCTTCTCCATTGCCGCGGTGGCCTTATCCCTCTTCTTGTATATCTACTGGTATGTGGAGGTCAGTTCGGGGCTGAAAAATGTCATACAAAAGGCCAACCTGGATCCCGATCAGGTTCTGGCTTCACAGACCTGGGTGGTGATCCTCGTGCTTTCCATCCTTGTGGGGATCATTCTGCTGGGGATATTCATTATTTTTGTTTACAACCAGAAGACACTGCAGCTTTACCGGCTCCAGCGAAATTTCATCAACAATTTCACCCACGAACTGAAGACCCCGGTCACCTCTTTAAAACTGTATTTGGAGACATTTCACAAATATGAATTTCCCCGGGAAGATCAGCTTAAGTATATAGGCTATATGCTTCAGGATGCGGACCGACTGTCCAATAATATCAATCGTATACTCAATCTGGCCAAGGTTGAGAGCAAGACCTATGGTGGAAAATTCGTTACCGAGGATCTGGTGAGAGTGGTTGAGCGGTTTTACAAAAAGAACCGGTACCTTTTCGGGAATTGCGAAATCAGTATACACCATCCTACCGAAGGTTCTTATGCATATCTCATCAATCACTCTATATTTGAGGTGCTTTTGATGAATCTGTTTACCAATGCCATCAAATATAATGTATCAAAAGTCCCGAGATTGGACGTTTACTTCGAACGATCCGACAGGGATCTGTGCATCCGTTTCGAAGACAACGGCATCGGTATTCCAAAGCCTGAAATCAAGAAGATTTTCAAGAAATTTTACCAGATCGGCCGGTCCGACAACATGTCGGCCAAAGGGACCGGGCTTGGTCTGTATCTGGTTGAAAGCATTGCCCGAGTTCATAAAGGAAGAGTAACGGCCCAATCAAAGGAAGGTGGAAAGGGGTCTGTTTTCACGGTGATGCTGCCTTCAAAACTGCCTAAGGTGGGCATGAAATGACGGATATAGGTGGGAATATGGAAAAAAAAAGGATCCTGGTGGTGGAAGACGAGGCCCACCTGGCGGAAGGATTGGATCTCAACCTGTCTCTTAAGGGATATGATGTGAGGGTGGCGGCTGATGGCGTTTCAGCCCTTAAACAATGGAAGGAATGGCAGCCGGATCTGATCGTTCTGGACATCATGCTTCCCGAGCTTGACGGGCTGTCGGTGCTGCGGAATATCCGTCAGGAAGACGAACGGTTGCCGGTGTTGATCTTGTCGGCAAGAGGGGATTCCGAAGACAAGATTAAAGGATTTTCATACGGTGTGGACGATTATCTTGCCAAGCCTTTTAATTTGGAGGAGTTTTTGCTTCGAGTGGAGCGACTTTTGACCCGCGGGGGCTGGTCCCAGGAGGATTCGGATGTGAATGGAAATGGACTTTCATCGTTGCCGCAGATTTACACATTCGGTTCCAACAGAATCGATTTTGAGACCTTGACCGCCCATGGTCCATTGGGTCGGATCAACCTGACCGATCAGGAGGCCAGACTTCTGAAGATTTTCATTGCCCATCGCGGAAAACCCCTTTCAAGAAGCAAACTCCTGGAAACCGGCTGGGGATATGAAAAGGGAACCACCACCCGTACCGTGGATAATTTCATCGTGCGGTTCCGAAAGTATTTTGAGGATAACCCCAAAAAGCCCATCTATTTTAAAAGCCTTCGATCCGTGGGATATATCTTTAACCATGATCCCGGATCGGGGGGCTCCGGGGTCTGAACGTTATCATCATTAACCTCTGGACCCGGTTAACCCCGCAATCACCGCCAGAAGAAGGCTCCCGGAAACCATGGAGTTGACTCTGAAAAAGGCCATGTCCAGACGCGTCAGATCGTCGGGGGTGATGAGCCGGTGTTCCCAGACCAGGAGTGCTCCCGTGATGATTGAGAAGAGATAAAAGCCTACCCCCAGGGATGCTAGAGCGCCCGCCAGAATAAACAATAGAAATGCCGCTACGTGGCTTAAAGCCGCTATTCTAAGGGCCTTTTTTGTTCCCAGCCTGGCGGGAATGGAATGGAGCCCCATGTTGCGATCAAATTCGACGTCCTGGCAGGCGTAAAGCGTATCAAAGCCCGCGGTCCAGAAGATGACGCCCAACCCCAGTACGATCGGTGCCAATGCAAAAGTGCCGGTTACGGCGATCCAGCCGGCCACAGGCGCCATGCCCAGGGCCAGGCCGAGCAGGTAGTGGCAAAAGGGTGTGAACCGTTTGGTGTAGGAGTAGCCCAGGAGGACCACCAGGGCGAAAGGCGCCAATTTGCCGCACAGGGGGTTGATGGCCCACGAAGCCGCCAAAAAAACGGCAATTGAGACGATAATGAGCAACCGACCCGGGAAACGGATAAGGCCCCAATTATAGAATTTTAATAAGGGAGGAAATAGCTGGCTGAGATAAGGTGAAAATCCCCTGATCCCAGACAGTAACTTCAGCTACACTTTCCAAGTTCTCTTGAACGGCGTATGCAATGTAAAGGCTCTCTTTAGAGGACCCGACAAATAAGGGAGGTTTCATACCGTTTTACTCCAATTCTATAGAACACTAACGCCTGCCTCAGGGGCCGAGCGGTAAGCGAGGTCCCTTGCAGGCAAATGTTAGAAGGTTTTATTTTGCTCTTTCACTTAATGTTTTCCATGTGTTCTCTTTTGGATTATATTCCGCTTCGCTTTCGTAGAAGAAATTACCGTTGCCGGATAGAAAAGAATAGTCTATACGTATTCTTCGTTTAAGCTTTGCGGTAGTTGGAAGTTGTTTTAGTTTTTCATAAAAATCTCCGACAACATATATCCATTCCGATCGAGTGCTAGTGTTAGGATATTTCACTTGATTTTCTTGTTCATATTGATGAAACGCTACTTTATCTTTTCCATTAGGATAGTAAAAATCATAGGTAATCTTTGTTATTTGGGCAGGAGAGTTTGAAACAAAAAAAAGAACTGCTTGTGGAGTTGGCTTTCCATTAGGATCACTGCGATCTAAAAAATATACATAAGGACGCGTTGAACTTTCAAATTGTTTTCTGCCCCAATATAGAGAGACAATCGAAATGATTAAGGCAAATACGGCAATTGCTATCGGAATATGTTTATGCCATGTTTCAGAAGGCCAATTATCAATTATTACTTTTAATGGCTCCAATTAAATTTGCTCCTTCTAACGCCGCAAATCACCGGCGGCAAAAAGCAGAGCGAGGAACGAGCAGCGCTTTTTGGCGTCCGAGTGAATTTGCCTTGTTATATTTTTGTATCATATAGCTCAGGAGATTTAATATCTCGAAGATATGAAAACTTAGGGTTATAATTGTATGCATTCTTGATATCTAGAGCAACTCCGTCTGCATCACCATAAAGGTTTCCACCTGTCATATTCATTAACTCCAGCTTTTCAAAGATTTCCCCCGTACATTTTTGATTTATATATATTTTGTAGAGTATTGGCTCTCCGGGGGTTGTTTTTCCACCTTCTGAAACCGGGGTTTCTTTGACGCTATCAATATATTCTTCTAAATCTTTAACCCCCATGTGGCTATAATTTAGAGTGTCGTAGAGTAAAGCTCCTAATTGTTTTTGCATCCTTGCATTACCCTTTCCTGGGAATGGTATAAACTGTAGTTCATTGGCAGGGAACCCATTTTTAAAGAATTCTTCGCCTGCATTTTGAAAAGCCCAGTAAGCACTATAAAAGTTATCCGTATCCTTCTTTGGTGGGTTTGTTTTTTTTGCCCATTCAGAAGCAAGCTGATTCACATTTAGTGCATATATAACTGAATAGCGATTCCTTTTAATTTTGTAATTAATTCTGACACCATTAAATGCGAAAAATAACGCCACATATGGGGAATAAGAAAAGTCTAAGCATGGTGTTGGTACCCCATGATGTCTTCCATGCTCTAATGACTCGAAGCGGTCTAAATGATTGTGTGATTCAATACCTATCTTTTCTAAACCTACTTTATACTTTTCCAGAGCTTTATCAATATCTGACATCCAAGATTCGTGAGGGATGATAGTATAACGCTGCCAAGTATTAACAAGCCTATGTTCTGAGTTCGAATGACCTCGAAATACTATTGTATTGTTCATTCCGTGAGCTAATTCTTCCAAAAACAGAACTGCCCTTTTTGGGTTTTGGAATCTTTTAATTCTAATAGTCATCTGAACTCCCTAAGAAATATAACAAGTGATTATGTAGTTCTGCGTATCTCCACATCTATCATGATATGCAGAAAAGCGATTCAATCAAATTTAATTATTTCATCAACTAATTAAAGCGCTTAAAGATATTATCCGACAAACTTTTTTACAGTCCTGAATAAGACCACATCTAGATTTTTTCCTGACAAAAACGGTTGAAAGGTTGCAGTTTGCAAAGCGAATAACATGAAAAAGGACGTGATATCCGGGGAACCGAAAAGATTCTGTCTTGAAAAATCCTCACGATTCCTTTTGCTCTGTAGCGAGCTTTGACAATAATCCCCTTGATGGAACAGTTCCGTTTTCCACCCAATAAAAAACCCCGTTCTCTCTTAAGAAACGGGGTTTTCTGATGCCGTGGGTCATATTCTTTTCTCTTTGAGCTGAAGTTGAAAAAAGGACGCTGGGCAATGGTCATTAAATCATGATAAAGTTATTTATTGCTTTTCTGTACGTCCTCCTAAATTTCAAGTCAAGGAAAACCTGAGATTTTAATGATCAGTTCTTTTTCGTCGGCACCCTACGTCCGGATTTTTCAGTCGGCATAAAAAATTCGGGGGTCAGGTCTTCATTCTCCATTCTCTAAAAAATATCTGTCAAGTGAAGATCTGCCCCCCTCCTTTCAACAAGTCCTGAAAAGACGGCGTATTCTTCGACGTCGTCCCTTCAGGGCTCATTCATAAATTTATCCTACCGGTGGTTGAAACCACCGGCTATATGCCCACATCCCTTCGGGATATAAACCAAACATGACAAATTCACGTTAATCCGCGATGACCCCAGATATTTTTCAAGTGAACGGATAAACTGCAGATAGTAAGAATCTCCCACAGTTCCCAAATTGGCATTACCGCACAAAAGTGCTATGATCGAGTTGGTTTATTTAAAATACTGCTGTTCTGAAATTATTCAAACCCATAAAATGCCCCATTGGGTGCAAGAAGGAGCTGTCAGGCGAAACCTGCGGCGTGGGTGTGCCACGGATGCTTTTCGGGGCAGGTGTTAAAATTACGCCGGAAATGATTCCGGATGTCACGAAACAACCGGAAGTCATGACCGCAGCAGCCGATGCCGGCAAGCTTCTGGGCAAACGCCTTACAGACGGGCATGACCGCAAAACCGTAACGCAGAACATGCAACGGAAAATGATGGAAATGATGCAGGCGTCAGTTTAAAGGCTACCGCATGACATACGAAATTTTCGCTTTGAAATATGCGGGACCCCTAACAAGTTCCGGGGCCTTTATCATGTGGCTTAAGGAGTGGGAGAAGACCGTCGAACGCAATTGCTATTTCTGGCTCATAAGAAATGGGTCTGCTCAAATTATGGTGGACGCGGGCGTAACACCCGAGCTGGCCGTGAAAAGGAATCTCACCGGCTATGTATCTCCAAGAAAATTGCTGCAGCAATTGCATCTTGATGCGGCGGATATCAAACACGTAATCCTGACCCACCTGCACTGGGATCACGCAGGGGGCGCATCCCTGTTCCCCAATGCACGGTTTTATGTGCAGGAGGAAGAGTATCGCTTCTGGTTGGATGATCCCATATCCGAAAGGCCCCCTTTCAAACTCGTTTCCGATGATGCTTATAAGGAATATCTCAGAGGTCTTGAAGGCACGGACCGTCTGGTGCTTCTCAAGGGGGACCGGGAAATATTCCCTGGTATCGAATGTCTCAAAGCCCCGGGCCACACACCGGCCCTTCAGGCCGTTTCCGTAAACACAAGGAAAGGAAAAGCGATACTCGGTTCCGATTGCGCCCACTTTTTCCGCAATTACCGGGAAGACTGGCCCAGCTCGCTCATAACGGACCTGGCGGCATGGATGAAGACCTATGATAAGCTGAGAAGCAGCGTCTCTTCCCTTGACCTGCTCTTTCCCGGCCACGATCCCCTGATGACCACCCGTTATGAAAAGGTGACGGAACATGTCACGAGGCTGGCATGATGCTTTCTCCCATGCCGTTTTCGCCCGGTACATTTGGGTAAAAGTAGATATTTCGATGCTGAACCATAAACAGGCTATTTTAAAATCTTTCTCTCGTTTCCTCAATATCTTTGATAATGCAGAAAGGTAGGTGCGTGTGACGAAAAAGAACGAATACGAACCGCCTTACATCATCACCCCTGCCATTCTGCATCTGGTCGCGGAGATCGGCGAGGCCATCGGGCGGTATACCATGTTAGCGGAGCAAAGCCTGACGCCGCACCTGCGCCGAGAGAACCGCATTCGAACCATTCAAGCCTCACTGGCCATTGAAAATAACACCCTCACCCTGGAACAAGTCACCTCCGTCATTAATGGAGAAAGAGTGCTCGGACACCCCCGTGAAATTCAGGAAGTGCGAAACGCCTTTGCCGCCTATGAGACGATGCGAGAGTGGAAACCAACCTCTCTGGATCATCTGCTGGCGGCCCATGGGCTGCTCATGTCCGCGCTGATGGATCATCCCGGCTTGTTCCGCTCTGGCGATGTGGGCATATTTCGGGGCGAACAAATTGTACATATGGCCCCACCCGCCAACCGGGTGCCGCATCTCATGGACCAACTCCTTGACTGGCTGAAACGCACCGAGGAACACCCCCTGGTAGCTGGTTGCCTATTTCATTACGAACTGGAATTCATCCATCCATTCGCCGACGGTAATGGCCGCATGGGGCGGCTGTGGCAAACCCTTATTCTGCGAAACTGGAAACCGCTTCTGGCATATCTGCCGGTAGAAACGCTGATCCGGGAACGGCAGGAAGACTACTACCGGATGCTCGCCCAAGCGGACGAACGCGCCGACATCACCCCATTTGTCGAATTCATGCTGAAAGCCCTGCATGATGCCATAAACGAAGCCGTTGCCGCCGATCAAGTAGGCGACCATGTAACCGATCAAGTAGCATTACTGATTGAAGCCCTTGGCAGCGGAGAATTGAGCGGCATGGACCTCATGAAAGCATTGGGGCTTTCTCACCGGCCCACATTCAGAGAAAACTACTTGAACCGGGCTTTGGCCGGCGGATGGATCGAACGCACCCAACCCGACTCCCCTCGAAGCCCCACACAACGTTATCGACTGACTCGCAAAGGAAGACGCTGGCTGCGAGGGGCATTGGGGGTCAAGTCTACGTTTGACCTTTGACAATTTTTAACAAGAGTCAATCGTAGACTTGACCCTCAATGTGGCCCTTAATGATTTTCAGCAAGAGTTAAGAGCAGACTTGACCCCTTGCTGACTTGCGTTTAATGGGGTCTGACCCCGTTTACACGGCTTTTTATGTCGGCTGCATTTGCCTGGTTATATAAATAATTATTTGTCTTTGTATGTAACATCCAATATCGGATCAACAAATGGAAACATTTTCGGATCTTCTGGTGGTGGTTCCATAGAAGACAAGTTGAGCAATTTTTTTGTTCCTTTAACTAAAGAACCGATCAAGATGTTTCTTGCTAAGCTTAGTTCAGGAGTTTCGAAAGAATTAGAATCATACCCACCATGTAATAGACGATTTCTTGCTTTCCAAACATGATTAAAGTCTTTTGTTGTAAATCCAGTTACATCAACAATTAAATATTCAATTTTTTGCCTCATTCCAGCATCTAAAATCGACACGTGGCCACAATTTTGGCATTCTCTGTTGATCTTTTCAGGACAATCATATTGGTTCGCAAGTATCTCAATAGAAATAAAAAATGCGAAGATCGAGTTTGCGATATCTGATTCTTGGAGCCCCTTTCTAAACCATGAGACAATTCTTTTTGCGATCGATTTTAGCTCAAGTGAACAAATTAAATCAGTATTCAGTATCGGAGTCATTGGGCCAAATGCCCCTTTCTCAGCGCTAAAAGCAAGAATGCGATGTGTCTTTGAGTCAGAATAATGATATATGAGTGAAGGTCCTTCTAAAATTGCTACCGGATAGCCCGACAGGAATGTTAAAAGGTCAATAAAATGGGAAAAAAGCTTTCGACCTAAATCAGCTGGTGCTTTTGAATCAGATCGTTCGCCTGAAAATGAGATTTCAAACTGTATCTCCAATTCGAACTTTCCTGTTTGTTTCTGGTGATCATCAAAAACTGGGCTCAATTTAAGAGATTTCAATGATTGATGAGGTGGGCTGTGAGATTTGACGTGTTCCTTTTTCACCAAAATAAAGTTCCCGGAAATTGTCGAGCTTATATTCCAAATCTCGTGATTCATATTTCGACTCTTATAACGCTGCTAATCAGCCGCGCGGCTTTTTGTGTCGGCTGAATTAGCTTTGTTGTGCATTTTCCTATTGGCGGCTGGTCATAGGATACTGGGAGAAGCAATCCCTGACAAATCAAAGGTGATAATCCGAATCATCTTTCCCAGGCCTATCTCGTTTCTATATTTGTGCAAATCATCTTCCATGAGGTGATAGGTCTGATAGACCGGAGAGTCAAAGTTCTTTCCTTTGAACCACAATACCAAATAGATACCAAAGTCAGCACCTTTAGTCCTCATGTAGGATGGAAGTTGATGAGTTAATCCCTTCTTCAATTTCCGGCTATGGGCATGTTTGACTTCAAGGCAGACTCCATTTATCCCAGAATTCCTTACAAAGCCGCTGATATAGAAGTCCAGATTTCCGCTGCCTGCTGTTCCTTCATGGTTGATATCGAGGCTCTTGAGAAGGCATTCATCTTGAATCAACCCCAGAAGAATTCCATGGATTTCCGTCTCCTTTTTTGGAGTCTGTAGCGACTGTTCCTTGTTCCTATCCCAGAAAGCTGAATACATGTTTGAATTCTTGATTTTGCTTTCTATGGAGACTATCATTGAGGCCACTGAGTCAGATAACTCACCAAATGAGTTGTATTCATTCATAGGTATGAGTTTCTGTTTTCTGACCCATCTAAGCATAGAATTAGGAGGGTAAACAGGGGGGAATGCTGCTGAAAAGTACTGGCTCATGAGGAACTCATCTTTTTCCTGTTGGCTGGATAGTTCTGCAAGTTCTGCAAACAAGATATTGTCCCCAACTAACAAGCCCATCTTATGGGGTTCATAAACAATTTTGATTTTTATCTTCTCTGTAGGGTTTGTGGACCTGATTCGATGGTTGATAAGATTATCACATCTATTCAAGACTATCGTTCCGTTTCTGAAGTTCAGTGAAAAAGAGAAGTCACCATAGTGTACTGCAAATATGGTTTTTTCGAGTTGTATTGTCTTAACATCAGTGACAAATTCAATAGTCGCGGTTGAACTGAGCAGATCAACGGCAGTGAAATGGCCTGACAGTAATGGATCAATCATATAATGGTCACTGCTTCTTTCCGTTTCCACATTGTGGTTTTGATCTTCATACTCCTTGTGAGGAACATTCTTACCATTCAAGGGCTCGCTTGGCTCAACTGCAGAGCGCCATTCTTTCCAGCCGTCTGTCGCAAATTGTCCTCCAAACCACATCAAAGCAGCACCAAGACAGATGCAGACGATTCCAATCATGAACTGAGGCATCTTTTTCACCTATAGCTATAATACCTATTGGTCTATTGAGTCCTTGCACAACAAGTGATTGAGTAGAACTACGTATCATCTATTTTTAAATGATACGCAGAAGAATAGAACCAAGCTTTTCAATAAAGTACACTAAAAAATATTATAAATCATACATTTATGGTGTTTATGGGTTTCGGGTCTTCAAGCTCCTGAATTCCTTCCCAACCTAGATTAAAGAAATATATATTGATGGTTCGGAATTGACGATTAGATATGTAAGAACCGAATTTTATAAAAATAATATCCATAAAATTCAAAACATAAGGGATAGATTTAGGGATTTAAAGGCATGACTCTATTTTTAAAAAATAACTATAAACTCTTGACAAGTTTTTTACAACTAGATATTTCATTTTATACATAGCATGAAAATTTGAATGATATGCAGAAGAGGAGATCTTATTATGCTGGCGATTCCTTCCCGAATACAGGCCCGCTTTGAAAAATATTTAGAACAAAGATCAATTCCAAAAAACCTGCACGCTGCCTATAAAAAATGGCTCAGGTACTACCTGGATTTTTGCCGAAAATATGATTTTCCAATCATGAGGAAAGAGAGTCTCCCGAATTTTATTTCTAAATTGAATGAAAAAGGGCAAACCAACGCCCAACAAGAGCAAGCCGCAAAATCGATAAACCTGTATTACGAAATCATTGAGCAGGTTTCGCATAAGACGCCCACATGTAAACATGCAGATTCCCGGGGTTGGGCTTCTTTGGAGAATTCAAAAACACTTCCCATTCGTGAAACCGGTACGAAACCGGCGCCATATGGAAAAGGCGCTGCTGCTCCTTCTCGAGGGCTTACCCACACAAGAAACATTCCGGTTCCCGCTCCTGAGCCTGAACTTCCGGAAAAGGCATCCATTGCATCGGGGCAAGGGGCTTCCTGGGAAACACCATTCGCTTCGCTGGAAAATGAAATTCGGGTGCGTCACTATTCTCCTCAAACCCTCAAGGCTTATCGGGGATGGACACGGAAATTTCAGGCGTTTGTGCACAGCAAAAGCCCGGAAATGCTGTCAACTGATGATGTGAAGGCGTATTTGACGTACCTTGCTGTAAAGCGAAATGTGTCTGCTTCCACACAGAACCAGGCATTTAATTCCCTTCTTTTCTTTTACCGGCATGTGCTTAAGCGGGAATTCGGAAAAATAGATGGGGTTGTCAGGGCAAAACGAAAACCTTATATTCCCGTGGTTCTCTCGCGGGATGAAATCGATGAGGTCTTAAAGCATCTGGAACCGCCTTATGACCTTGTTGTGAAATTGCTGTATGGGTGTGGACTTCGACTGTTTGAATGTCTGAAGATACGTTTAAACTGCTTAAATTTTGACGCAAGGGTATTGACCATTCACGATGGAAAAGGAAAAAAAGACCGGACCGTACCGCTCCCTGAGAAGATTCTCCCGGAACTTCGTGCGCATCTCGAATCTTTGAAGAAACTTCACGAACAAGATCTTAAACGGAATTATGCCGGTGTATTTTTATTGGATGCCTTGGAATTAAAATACAAGAATGCTGCAAAGGAATTTGTCCGGCAATGGTTTTTTCCGGCCAAACAACTGACCCGGGAGACTGATAGCGGTGTATATAGACGGTATCATTTACATAAGACACATGTGCAAAAGGCCATCCGCCGGGCGGTGAACAAATCAAAAATCTGTAAACGAGCGACCTCCCACACCTTCCGTCACAGCTTTGCCGGCCACCTGCTCCAGGCCAACTATGATATTCGAACCATTCAGGAACTGTTGGGGCATAGCGATGTGCGAACCACCATGATCTACACGCATACCATAAAAAGCCAAACGTTAAAAGAGGCCAAGAGCCCACTGGATTTTTGACCTGCATCCGTAAACCGGGGCGGGGCTCGGCTGGTACTTCAATTAACGGGGTTGCTCGAAAAGGGCGACCGCTATCGTTTTGAACCGCTGTTATCCATTTTTTCTCTTTTGAGGTTTCTTTTTCCAGAGAAAAATTGGGGTCGGAGAATTTTACTCTGACCCCAATTACCTACGGATAAACGGTATCTGGATACAAATTTGATTGTGCTGTGAACTTGGCGCACAGGGGACTGGAATTTCTATTTTGGATCAGAATTTCAAGTCGTGCCAGTCGGCAAAAACAACATATTCTTTAGGAAAAAGTGCCAGGCGATCACCCGGATGGATGATAGAATTTTTGGGAACGGCACTGTGGTTAACCATGGCCAATTGTACCCTATTTACTGGAATTTCAAGTATTTGTAACACCTCGAGTAACGGCGTCGGATCTTCAAGCTCAAATCGGATTGAATCCTCAGCAGCATCCGCCATTCCTTTCTTCAGTGATCCAAATAAGACCAGTTCAGTATAGGCCCTCATGCATATCTCCTTTAACTTCATGTTTTCACTAACATCTCTTTCTCCGGTATACAAAACATAAACAGAAACCGAATGAATTGACTTAGGTCAATTGCAGGTAATTCATTTTCGGGTAGAAAGCCACAGGGGAATACGAAAAAGTGGTTCTGAGTGAAACCGAACAATAATCTTGTAAAAATAAATCACATAGGTTGATGTGATGTTAAAAGAATCTGAAAATACAATATATTCCAACAGTTCCCGTCTGCAGCATGAGGAACTCAGAGAACCCCATGCATGGGGAAAACGAAATTGGTTTCAATTGGGCGTATTGCTCGCAACCATCGGAATAGGGTTTCAATTTTTCATCTATGTTCACCAGGCATCAAGCAACGGTGTTATTACCGTCCTGAGGCCGCCGGGCGTTGAAGGCTTCCTTCCCATCGGAGCGCTGATGGGATGGAAACTGTTTCTTCAAGCCGGTATCTGGGATCCGGTTCACCCGGCCGCCATGGTATTACTGGGATTTGCAGGTTTTATTTCCCTTGCACTGCGTAAATCGTTTTGTGGATGGTTCTGCCCGGTGGGGACCCTTTCCGAATGGCTCTGGAAATTGGGAAGAGGCCTTTTCGGAAAAAACTATAAGTTACCCGTCTGGCTGGACGTTCCTTTGCGAAGTCTCAAATACCTGCTGCTGGGGTTTTTTGTAGTCATTATATTTTCCATGAGAAGCCCTGACATTTTAAGGTTTCTGGAAAGCCCTTACTATAAAATATCCGATGTGAAGATGCTCCACTTCTTTACACAAATGTCCACCCTGACGGTGGTCGTTTTAACGGTATTGGTTTTATCGTCTCTCTTTCTTCGCAATGCCTGGTGCCGGTACCTGTGCCCTTATGGCGCGTTGATGGGGTTGCTGGCTTTATGCAGCCCCACACGAATTCAGCGCAATCCCGAGACCTGTATCGGTTGTAAAAGCTGTTCTGAAGCGTGTCCTTATGACCTGCCGGTAGACAAAAAGCGTCATATTATCAGCCCGGAATGCAATGGATGCATGGAATGTACGCGGGTCTGCCCGGTCCAAAATGCGCTGGCGTTAAAAACGAAAGGCACGGGAGTAACCGGTTGGAATGCGGCCAAACTGGGCGCTGTCATCATCGGGATATATATCATGATGGTGTATGCTGCCGGCATTACCGGTCACTGGGAAAGTTCAGTAACCGAAACCGAATTTCGTGCAAGGTTGCAAACCATCGACTCACCTGAAATCACACATCCAAAGGTGCGTTTTAAATAGTGTGCAAGCCCCACAATCACCAGATCAGAACAGCCCCGCAATCACCGCCAGAAGGAGACTTGTCGAAACCATGGAGTTGACCCTGAAAAAAGCCATATCCAGACGCGTGAGATCGTCGGGTGTGATGAGCCGGTGTTCCCAGATCAGGAGCGCTCCCGTGATGATTGAGAAGAGATAGAAGCCCACCCCCAGGGATGCCAGAGCGCCCGCCAGAATAAACAATAGAAAAGCCGCAACATGGCTTAAGGCCGCCACCTTCAGGGCTTTTTGGGTGCCCAGCCTGGCGGGAATGGAATGGAGTCCCATGTTCCGATCGAATTCAACGTCCTGGCAGGCGTAGAGCGTATCAAAGCCAGCGGTCCAGAAGATGACACCCAATCCCAGCACGATCGGGGCCAAAGCAAATGTGCCGGTTACGGCAATCCAGCCGGCCACGGGGGCCATGCCCAGGGCCAGGCCGAGCAGATAGTGGCAAAAGGGTGTGAACCGTTTGGTGTAGGAGTACCCCAGGAGGACCACCAGGGCGAAAGGCGCCAATTTGCCGCACAGGGGGTTGATGGCCCACGAAGCCGCCAGAAAAACGGCAATTGAAACGATGATCAGACCCCACACGCGGGTAACGGACAGGGTCCCCGAGGGAATTTCCCGGTTGGCTGTGCGCGGGTTTTGTGCGTCCAGGTGGCGGTCGGCGATGCGGTTAAAGGCCATGGCCGAGGCCCGGGCAGCCGTGAATGCCACCGCCATGAGGAGCAGCACTAGGATGGAAGGCAGACCCCGGGCCCCCAAAACCGCACCGGTAAAGGCCAGGGGCAGCGCAAAGAGGGTATGCTCGATCTTGATGAGGGAAAAAAGGGTTTTCAAAATTACAGGCCCAACCTGTTCCAGATCCCGTCGATTTTACTCACGATATGGGGCGACATCCTGAGCAATTCCGGCCACCCCCGGTCATATCCTTCGGTGGGCCATTTGGCGGTGCAGTCCACGCCCATCTTGGTGCCCACATGGGGCAGTGTGGACGCATGATCCAGCGCGTCCACCGGCCCTTTGACCACGGTGATGTCACGGCCCGGATCCACACTGCCGCCGAGGTGAAACAATACCTGGGAAAGATCCTGAACATCCACGTCTTTATCAAAGACGAAAATCATTTTGCTGAACATCATCTGCCCCAGGCCCCATATGGCCTGCATCACTTTCTGGGCGTGACCCGGATACCGTTTTTGAATGCTCACAAAACAGAGGTTGTGAAAACACCCTTCCACCGGCAGGTTCATGTCCATGATTTCCGGCAGTTGCTGTTTGATCAGGGGGAGAAAGAGCCGCTCGGTCACCTTGCCCAGCCATTGGTCTTCCATGGGGGGGTATCCCACGATGGTGGCGGGATAGATGGGATTTTTCCGGTGTGTGACGGCGGTGAGATGAAAGACCGGATATTGGTCCGCCGGTGAGTAATACCCCGTATGATCCCCGAAAGGACCTTCTGTTCTCAGTTCATCCCGGGTGACGTAACCTTCCAGCACGAACTGACTTTCAGCGGGGACTTCCAGGTCGCAGGTGACGCATTTGACCAGTTCAACGGGCTTCTGCCGTAGAAAACCGGACAAAAAGAGCTCGTCCACACCGTCCGGCAGCGGTGCCGTGGCGCAATAGGTGGTGATGGGGTCGGGGCCCAGGGCTACGGCCACGGGAAAGGGTTCCGTGGGCGAACTCTCCCGGTAATGGTCGGCCCCGTCCTTATGCACATGCCAGTGAAGACCGGCGGTGGTTTTATCGAAAACCTGCATGCGGTAGAGCCCCAGGTTTCGTTTCCCCGTTTTTGGATGACGGGTAATGACCACGGGAAGGGTGATGAAAGGCCCTCCGTCCTCGGGCCAGCAGGTGAGGACGGGCAGCTGGGCCAGGTCCGGACTCTCGGTGTTAATGACCTCCTGGCAGGGAGCGTGTTTCACGGATTTAGGGAAGATGTTGGCCGCTTCCTTGAGCTTGGGCAGCAGTTTCAACTTTTCCACCCATCCCTTTGGGGGTGCAATCTCCAGAAAACGGGCAAAGCCCTTGCCCAGGTCGTCCAGCGCCTGAATATCAAATATGGCTTGAATCCTCTCAAGGCTCCCGTACAGGTTGGTGAGCACCGGGAAACTGAAATCCGTGGGATTTTGAAAGAGCAGGGCCGGCCCGTTTTTCTTTACCACCCGGTCGGTGATTTCGGTTATTTCGAGATTGGGGCTTACGGATTCATTTATTTGAACCAGCTGTTTTTTGGATTCCAGGTGTTTGATTAGGTCCTGAAGATTTTTAAAGGGCATAATATTCTCCATTGGGATAATCGTTTTCAAGGTACCGTTTTCAGGGGGCGGAAAAAGCAGTATCAAAGAATTGGACTTAACGCGAGGTTCTCCGTAGAAACCAGTGCTTCCGCTGCCTGTTTCGGGTTAATCGCTTCCAGGTCCACATAGATCATGGGGCTTCGGTTTCCCGGTCGAAGGGTTCCCAGGTCCGGGTACCCCAGGGCTCTCGCGCCGTTCTGCGTCCCCAATCCCAGTATAACATCGGGTTCCAGGTTTGGGAAACGGTCATGGATAAACCGCATTTCGTCAAAAAGGCTGAGAGTGGATACCGATGCCAGTGAGTCGGTGCCCAGTGCCGGTTGAACACCCCGCTTCAGGAACCCTTCAATATCGGGCATTTTTCGGTGCAACATCCAGTTGGATCGAGGGCAAAGGCAGACATGTGCGCCGGTTTGCGCGAATGCTGCCATTTCCTGTGAAGTGATCTCAAGGAGATGAACGGCCAGGGTATTCCGGTCCAGCCATCCCATTTCAAGGGCCAGCTCAACGGGTCGTTTTCCAAAGCAATCCCAATTGGAAAAATCGATGCCCATGTGCGTCATGAAATTCGCCCAGGACCCTTTGCCGGCTTGAAGAAATTTTATTTCTTCCCGGGATTCGGCCAGGTGAAGACAGAATCGTTGTCCCAGACGGGTATCCGCAGCCTGAACCCGTTTAAGCAGGGTCGGACTGGTGGTGTGGGGGGCGTGCCCCGCATAGGCATGGCGGATGGTTTTACCGCTTACCGGTAATGGCGGCAGGTCCCGATCATTCCCGAGACATTCCGTCCAGACGGTTGCTCGAAGACCCGCCGCTTCAAAGGCTCCACCCACGGGAACATGGGGCCCGAAATCACCCGCCAGACCCGTGCCCGAATTTTTGAGCGCCGCTATTCCATCCTGAACCGTCTGCGCTGCTTCATGAGGGTTTTGGCGGCCGCGGTCTTTTATCAAACATTCAACCCAGTTGATAAACCCCCGGGAGGCATGGGGTCTGGCTGATTCCGAAAGGGTGATATGGGTATGGGCGTTCACCAGGGCCGGCATGAGAACGCCGGGTCCGTGGTCCATGATCCGACCGCCGGTTTTGCTTGCGGCGCCGATCCCGCTGATTTCCAGGATTCGATTCCCCTGGACTGTAACGCAGCCGTTTTCAATCCAGTGCCCCGGCTCGGTCATGATCCACCGTGCCCGGTGAATGATGGGGGTCATGGGGCTGCCTTTGCAACAGTTCCAACGGGTCTGTACAGGGTGTCCCGCTGAACGGCTTTGAAGCCCGCAGTTTCAATCAGTCGAATAATTTCCGCCTGGTTCATGGCGTTTCTGACCCCCGCGGAAGCCACCACATTTTCCTCGATCATGGTGGATCCCATGTCATCGGCGCCGAAGTGAAGGGCGATCTGTCCGATGTGATGGCCCTGGGTGACCCAGGAAGATTGAACGTGGGGCACATTGTCCAGGAAAATACGTGAGATGGCCAGGGTCCGCAGATAGGTGGTGCCGCCGGCAGCTTTCCCGGACAGGGTATTTTTCCCCGGCTGGTAGGGCCAGGGGATAAAGGCGGTAAACCCGCCGGTCTTGTCCTGGAGTTCCCGAATGGCCGAAAGGTGCAGAATTCTTTCTTTCAGGGTTTCAACATGACCGAACATCATGGTGGCGGTGGTCTTGAGACCCAGATCGTGAGCACTCTGCATGACCTCGATCCATTGGGATGTGGATGCCTTGTTGGGGGAAATTTTTTGTCTCACGCGATCCACCAGGATTTCGGCGCCCCCTCCCGGTATGGAGCCGAGGCCCGCTTTCTTGAGCCGCTGGATAACGTCATGGATTGAGAGACCTTCTTCCCGGGCCATGAACACGATCTCCGGCGGGGAGTAGCCGTGCACGTGAAGGCCTTTGCTTTTCATGAAGGCCACCTGTTGTTCATGCCAGCGAAGATCCAGGTCCGGGTTAAGCCCCCCCTGGTACAAAATCTGCGTGCCCCCCAGTTCAAGGGTTTCGTCGCATTTGCCATTGAGGGTGTCCCGGTCCATCACATAGGCTTCAGTATCCTCTTTTTCCCTGTAGAATGCGCAGAAAGCGCATCCGGACTCACAGATATTGGTGTAATTGATGTTCCGGTCCACCGCGTAGGTGGCCACGGGGTGCGGATTGTGCCTGAAACGGGCGGTATGGGCCAGTCGCCCCAGGGTGAGGAGATCCGCCTTTTCGTACAGGTGCAGGGCCTGGTCCGGGTCCAGCCGGAACCCTTGTGACGCTTTTTTAATGGTTGCTTTCAGCATGGATGAGGTCATTTTTTCTCAGGATTCTTGAATGGGCCGGTGAAAGGTGTCTCGCTGTTCAGGCAGCAGTCCTGCCTCTTGGATCATCTCAACCAGACGGTTCCGGGTTAAACCGGGGGCGGTAGCGGCGCCGGCCTGGTGAGCGATGCGTTCTTTTACAATGGTGCCCTCCAGGTCATCAGCCCCGAAGTGAAGGGCTGTCTGGGTGAGTTTGAGGCCCAGCATCACCCAGTAGGCCTTGATATGCGGAATATTGTCCAGGATCAGCCGGGCCGTTGCAATGGTCTTGAGGATGTCCACCCCGGTGGGGCCGGGCAGATGCGCCAGCGGTGTGTTTTCCGGGTGAAAGGGGAGGGCGATAAAGGCTTTGAAACCTTCCGTTAGATCCTGCTGTTCCCGCAATCGAAACAAATGCAGCACCCGCTCTTCAATGGTTTCCATGTGGCCGAAAAGGAGCGTGGCATTGGTGCCGATGTCAAGGCTATGGGCCTCCCCATGAATCTCAAGCCAACGGTCCGCGGGGATTTTACGGGGAAAAAGGGCTTCTCTCACCCGTTCCGAAAAGACCTCGGCGCCGCCCCCCGGCATGGCCGATAGTCCGGCGTCTTTCAGCCGCTTCAGGCAGTCGAGGGAGGAAATGCCGGCCTTCGTGGCAATATGATCGATTTCCACCGCGGTAAAAGCCTTGAGTTTCAAACTCGGTTTGGCCCGGATCAGTGTCTCCAGCAAGTCCGTGTAGTAATCAAGATCGAGATGGGGATGGCACCCCCCCACAATATGGATTTCCCGGAGGTCCGCCACGGGGCTCTGAGCGATTTTCCGTGCGGCTTCCTCGGGCGAATAGGTATAGGCGTCTTTTGAACCGGGGGCCCTGTGAAAAGCGCAAAAACGGCATTTGTTTTCACATACATTGGTGTAGTTGAGATGATGGTTGGAGATGAAAAAGGCTTTATCCCCATACCGTGATTGTTTGACGGCGGATGCAATCTGCCCCAGCCCGATGAGATCCTTTGTGTTGAAACAGGCAAGTCCGTCTTCCGGGGTCAGGCGTTCATGGCTGATGAGCTTTTCACCGACGGCCTGAATCGCCGGGTCTGTGATGCGGTCAAGGACGACATCGGGCAGAAATTTACTAATAGATTTGAGAAGTTTCATAAGATCTGTTTTCAACCGTAAACCGTGAACCGTTGCCTTTGACTTTTGTTTTAGAATAGGTGACCACTTGGTCAACAATACGCGCTCCGATTTCAATTGACAACCGCTTTTTCTGAGGCCCTTACCAGATGACATTTACATCGTACTTTTTGAGCGTCCGATCTCGAGTTTTTGGAGAGTCGCTTGTCGTTTGAAATGAACCACGGAAATGCATGTGTGTCCGGAAGGTATTTCATTGGTTAAACGCCTTTAGAAGATCGTCCGGAAGGGGTGCATCAAAATCCTGGGAAATGAAAACCTTTCCCTTGGCCGAGCCCGGCACTCGATCGCGGCCCGGCTTTTGAAAAGGCACGAGCTTGGCAACCGGCTTGCCGGACCGAGCGATGATAATCTCCTCCCCTGCGATCGCTTTTTTGATCAGCTTGGAAAATGTCGTTTTAGCGTCGTAAATGTTCACCTGAACAGTCACTTTTTGCCCTCCATTGACTTCTTCACATTAAACATCCTACGATCAATTATGATATCAACCCGGCCAAGGCAGGAAAGCGCTAATCCAAATCCAATTTGGCTTTACACTTATTACATTTCACAACCCCACGGAAAACTTTACTTCCGCACTCAGGACAAAGGTAGCGAGTTTCTTCGTCTTCAATAAATTTTTCCGTGCCGACTTCTCTCCAATAGGGAACAGCCCTCAAAATGACTTTTTTACCAATGGCCATCGGGAAATTTTCAATTGACTGACAAGGAAATTCATCGCATTGATGACATCCTGCATATCCCTTTTCTCTGGTGCAATTCTTGATTTCACAGCGCTCACAATACATAAAGACATCATCAGACAAACAGCCACTGCACTTTATATCTTCAACCGATAAATTTTCACTATCATGGAGCTTGCCTTTTCCTGGAATATTTCCTTTATAAACATCCACCAATCGCTCTTTAAACTTATGATTGTTATCACGGTCTGCCATGTAAACAGCACAGACACCACAGTAAAGGCCACAAGGAGCAACTAAAGCAGGATTCACTTTCATGGTTTTGTCCCCTTTCGGTATAATTTTTTTTGTCTATTTTAGCATTTGTTCCAAATTGGAATCATGCCAGTCTTTCAAAATCTTCTCAAGATTACCACTCTGGGCGGCATTGAATAGCTTTACATCTTGATCTGTGTAGCCAGTGGAGATTTCTACGGATGGAAAAAGAATCAAGATGACTGTGGGGAATATGGTTTTGAAAAAATGGATCATTTTTAGATTCAACCGTTCTCTTTGCCGTCGAGTTTATCCCAATTCCGAAGAATTTACAAGCGATCCGACAAGGTTATCGCAGAATCTTCGGTTGTTCACGATATTGGTTACCCAAAAGAGAGATAGCTCAAATATTCAATTGATGGGCCACTGAATTTTGCTGAAAAGTCAAATCCCCCATAAAAAAAAGATCAAGTTGTGACCGTATCTGACAAACGCATCCGTTACCATGGCCCCAAATGGTCGAGCTCATGAGAAACAAACCGCCAGGATGGAAAGGAAATTGACATTCACCGTAATTTCATCATAATCTCAGCAGGCAGTGTTTTACTGAAAAAATGGCTAAAAAAGAATTCGACCTTTCTTTCCCACGTTTCTGCGCGGGAACCCATACGGAAGCAGCCAGAGGCCAAAATGCCTTTTTTGTGTGAACCCATCGTCGAAACGCAGTTTGCGAGTCTGAAGGACGTGGACAGCTGGCTGTCAACCAACGAGAGCCGGGTTGAAAGATCCCCCATCAGTAACTGGATCGAAAAAGGCGCCCGCTTTTTCGATGATGAATATTTCGGGGACAAAGAGCGGTTTCTGCGCTTCAACCGGAACGGCATGCGCGTCCTGCTGCAGAAACTGGGACTGCGCTTTGACACCCTTCAGCGGGTTGAGCGGCCGGGACTGATCAGCGACTTGTTAAACGACCTGATATCTCAAAAGGACATGTTGGAGCGGTTTGAAGACCAGGATTTTGTGGTAAACGCCCAGTCCCATACGGTGCTGGGCGCGGTGTCCGGATCCTATGTATTCTATTCCAACCAGGATTTCATTCAGGACATCCAGGATCTCCTCAGCGGTGGCCAGATCGCGTTTTTCCCCAAAGACAGCCTCGGGCGGTTTCGATACGTAAACGGCTTCTCCGTCAACACCCAGTTGTTTTTGAGGTTCATCCTGAGGGTCGAAAGCGGCCGGGTGACCGGGCCCGGCGGTGAAGGGGAGGATGTAACGGAGATCGGCATTCAATTTAAGAACAGCATGGTGGGGGATGCCGCGGTAAGCCTCCAGTATTTTGTCCACCGCCTCCTTTGCGCAAACGGTCTGATTGTGCCGGCCGGTAAATCCCAAGTCCGGGTATTTCATTCCGGCAAACGACGGAATTTCGTGAAAAGACTGGAAAGGTCATTTCGCGAGGTGGAACGAAAGATCGGGTCCATTGCAACGGCGGTGAAATCCCTCATGGCCATCGATTTTGATCCCGAATCCCTGGTCCGGACGAAAATGTCCGGCAAGGTGTTCGACGTCATTCCCGGTTCCAGATCCAGAATCATGCAGGAACACCAAATCCCCAAACGGCAGAAAACCCGTATGACCCGTGCGGAGCAGACGGAATATGAGGCTTCCATTATCGATCACATCCCGAAGACATTCGCCGGGAAATATGCCTCCCGGGTTTTCAATTCGCCACACCGCGAAAACGCCACCATGTTCGACTTCATCAACATTTTTACGGAATACGCCCAGACTCAGCCTATCCACAGACAATTGGAGATGGAGGAAAGGGCAGGGGTGCTGGCGGACCTGATTGTGAAGAACAAACGAAAATTTGTTTCCGGAAAGGACGTCAACGGCTGATTTGGCCACTTTATCATGATCGAACAAACCATTCGCAAAAAGGTCTGACGCTCATGTCGGATGCACAATACAAGATCTTTATCATTGGCAAGCGGGGGGGGACCCGTCATGAACCCGCCAAACGCGCCTTCCCTCGTTCCCACGTTCCCGCGTGGGAACGCACAAAGGACGCTCCGCGTCCGTTTATTCCATAATTCCCGGTCAGGGAAACAGAAAGGAGTTCAAAAATGAAACAGATACCCGAAAAATCGAGAAAACCTTCAGTATATTTGAAAGCAATCGGCATGGGGCTGGGGATGATCGTGATTGCCTGGGGAACACCCCTCAGCGCAGATACCGGCCATGATGACACCGATGGCTGGTTTAGTCACCAAACTCAACCCGCACACCAGATGGCCGCTGACTTCCGGAATGACGGCATGAATATCCTTCTGGCCCGCGGCGGTGGAGGCGGTGGACAGGGAAAAGGCGGGGGAAAGGGGAGGGGCCAGGGTTCCGGGCAGTGCGACGGTAGCGGCTCCGGACAGGGCAAGGGCAAAGGCTACGGAGCCAAAGACGGCACCGGCACCGGGGAGCGACCCCAGGATGGTACCGGTTACGGCGCAGGATCCGGCAGGGGCTCCGGCGGCGGGTCCGGGAACAACGATGGTTCGGGCGGCAAGGGAAACCAATAAGGGCGTATGGGGTCTCATTATTTTCCCCTCCCATCCGTTTCTCTCCGGAAACCACAAGTTGAAAGGGGAGAGATTATAGACCGACAAAACGGATAACGGCTGATTGAATAGTTTTTTACTTTTTTACCAGCGTCCCCAGTTACACGTAAAAGAGGACGTTGGCGAACTGATAATTATGCGTCAAATAAGAATCGATTCGAGAGGCCTAACAGTTGGTACGCAATAATACAACCGACTACGGGGGAAGAAATTTGGCCATCGGAAGATGCGGTGTGGCGCTATTCAAAAGAAATGCACAAAAGAAATGTCAGAGAAAATAGAATATGGTGGGGTAAAGATGCACTCAACAAAGTTCCGGCATACAAGCGATTCCTATCAGAAGTGGGTGATATAAGGCCAAGAACCATTTGGTCATTTGAAGAAGTTGGGCACAACCAAGATGGCGTTCGTGAAAACCAAGCCCTATTCAGGTTAAAGTCTTTTGCGTCTCCTAAACCATTGCGCCTGATGAGGCGAGTGTTAGAAATTAATGACCCAGCAGAAACCCTAGATTATTTCGCTGGTTCCGGAACCACCGCTCACGCCGTCATCAATCTCAACCGTGAGGACAACGGCAAACGCAAGTATATACTTGTTGAAATGGGCGACTATTTCGATACCGTCCTCAAGCCCCGCATCACAAAGGTCGTTTATTCCGACAAATGGAAGGACGGCAAGCCCACGGCCCGGCACACGGGCATTTCCCACTGCTTCAAATACATCCGCCTGGAATCCTATGAAGATACCCTGAATAACCTTCGTTTCGAAGAAAACCCGACCCGGGATAAAGTCGTCAACAGCAATCCTTCCTTCAAGGAAGACTACATGCTCCATTACCTCCTGGATGTGGAAACCCGGGGCAGTCAGTCCCTGCTGAACATCGAAGCATTCGCCGATCCCACCGCGTACACCCTCAAGGTGAAAAGACCCGGATCCGATGAATACACTATTCGGAATGTGGATCTGGTGGAAACCTTCAATTATCTCATCGGTCTCCGGGTGATTCATACGGCTGAACCTCAAATGCTCACTGCGAAATTCAAACGCGACCATGACTCCGAAGCGCCCGAAAATCAGAAAACCAAACTTTCCATTGACGGCAAACTGCAACAAACCAAAGATGAACTCTCCACAACCGACAATCCGGTCTGGTGGTTCCGAAAAGTAGAAGGCTGGGTCCCCGGCGATCCCTCAAACCCGGATAACGGAAAACGGGAAAACGTCCTCATCGTCTGGCGGAAACTGACGGGAAATCCGGAAAAAGACAATGCCGTGCTGGATGAATGGTTCCGTAAAAAGCGCATTAGCTCAAGGGATTTCGGATTTGACGTCATCTACGTGAACGGGAGCAACAACCTGCCGAACCTGAGACTTGATAGCGAAAACTGGAAAGTCCGCCTCCTGGAGGAAGAATTCATGAAACGCATGTGGGATGTGGAGGGGGTGTGAGATGGACCGCCGCGAACCGCATGAAAAGGATGAGAAGGACGTCTCAAAAGGCGAACTTCTAGTGTACCGGGCTGATGATGGTCGGATCAAGCTGGATGTGCGCCTTCAGGATGAAACCGTTTGGTTGACGCAGCAGACGATTTCGGAACTTTTTCGAACCACCGTTCCCAACATCAGTATGCATATTCGAAACATCTATCAAGAAGGGGAACTGGATCCCAGCTCAACTATTAAGAAATTCTTAACAGTTCGCCGGGAAGGAAAGCGGTATGTGCAACGCAGTCTGGATCACTACAATCTGGACATGATTATTTCCGTGGGCTACCGGGTAAAAAGCCTGATCGCAACCCGTTTTCGCATATGGGCCACCCAGAGGCTGAAGGAATACATCATCAAGGGTTTCACCATGGATGATGAGCGGCTGAAAAACCCGCCGGTCAAAGGCTCGGTTGTCCCGGATTATTTTGATGAAATGCTGGCCCGCATCCGCGATATTCGCGCCAGCGAACGGCGTATGTATTTGCGGGTGAGAGAGATTTTTGCCATGGCCGCGGACTATGATCCATCATGGTCTGAAACCACAAAATTTTTCAGCATCATACAGAATAAACTCCGTTTTGCGGCCACGGGCATGACGGCTGCGGAGCTGATCCGGTCCCGGGCGGACCATCTTAGGCCCAATATGGGGTTAACCAGTTGGAAAGGCGATGAAGTGCGAAAGACCGATGTGACCATCGCCAAGAATTATCTGGAAGAGACGGAGATCGATGAACTGAACCGGATTGTGGTCATGTGGCTCGATTTTGCCGAAGACCAGGCCAAACGCCGAAAACAGGTGTTCATGAAGGATTGGGAACAAAAGCTGGACGACTTTCTCCGTTTTAATGACCGCTCTGTACTGCCTGACGCCGGAAAAATAAGCAAGAAATCCGCCGATGGGTACGCAAAAACGGCATATGGAAAGTTTGAACAGAGGTGCAGGGAATATAAGGAGTCAATAGCTGAAAAGGAATACATCTCACAATTGGAAGAAGCGGCCAAAAGCCTCCCCGCTAAAAAGGAAGGGGGGAAAGAAGATGCCTAGACGTCAGAAGGCCAAAGGCCCCAAGCCGCACAGCTTCCCCAACAAACTTCTCCTTAACCAATGGCTCATAAGCCTGTTCGGTATTGATCCTTTGGGGGAAAATCAAGAACGTCCTTTTCATCTGCTCGCCGGTCCCATCAAGGCCCCGAAGCTGGAAGGGCTGGACCCTGATAATCTTCACCATTTCTATCATTACCTGGGCGAGAGCCCCCTCTTCAGCGATATCCGGCCAGGTGCTCTTTTGCCGGGTTTCAAGCTGGATCTCGCCATGTTGCTTCGCTATGAGGAAAACATTGTTTGCCATACCCAGGCTATCAATGAAAGACGAAATCGGCCGGTGGTGTGGAAATATTATCAGTGGCTGACGTTGCTTTTCGTGGAAATTTACCTGGACCGCTTCTTCGGTAATCGGGAGGAACTTCTCTACGAGCTCAACGCCTACACTGACCGGTTTAATGACCGCTGGGCAAGAGACGGGTACGAAAAACTGGGCCGATACGAAAAAGGGGACAGGCAAAAACAAAATCCCCTCCCTTTTTTCGCAGAAGACGACCTCAACAAACTCTGCCTGCAGAGTGCCACGGGCAGCGGCAAAACCCTTCTTATGCACGTGAACCTGCTGCAATATCGTCATTACGCCGAAAAACACGGTAGGGCCAATGAACTCTCCCGCGTTATTCTGCTGACCCCTAACGAGCGGTTGTCCGAACAACATTTGGCGGAATTTAGGGCAAGCGGCATTCCCGCTGCTCCGTACCTGAAAACTCAGGGCGGTCTTTTTGCGCAGGCAACGGGCCTTACCCGGGTCGATGTCATGGAAATCACCAAACTGGCCGACCAGGAAGGTCCCAATACCGTGGCCACCCGATCCCTGGGAGATCAGAATTTGCTGTTGGTGGACGAAGGCCACAGGGGCATGAGCGGCAAGGAGGAAGGGGCCTGGTTCAGCCGTCGCGGCGAGCTGTGCCTCAAAGGCTTTACCTTTGAGTATTCGGCCACATTTCAACAGGCTGTGCGGGCGTCGGGCAATGCGGACTTTGAAAACAGCTATGCCAAAACAGTGGTTTTCGATTACTCCTACCGCTGGTTTTACGAGGACGGGTTTGGCAAGGATTACAAGATCGACAACCTGCCCCATCCCGACCGGGACACCATCAAAAGGCTCGTGGAAAAAGGGAACATTAAGAAAGCCTCGCAACTGGACCATGCCCGGGATGTGGCCCATGTGTTGATGCCCTATTTCCTGACGGCATGCCTGCTCAAATTTTATCAACAACTTCGCATTTACCAGGAGAACCCTCAGGCTTTTCAACCGTTCAACCTGGAAAAGCCGCTCTGGGTGTTTGTGGGGAGTACCGTTTCCAAGGCAAAAGGAACGAAGGTTGAAAAGGCCGTTGCCTCGGATGTTGCCCGGATTATCGGATTTATCGCTGATTTCCTGGACCAGCCGGAAGCGGCTAACCAAAGAATGACGCATATCCTCACCGGAAGTGGGAAGGATACCGGTCTGCTGGACCGAAACGGCAACGACATCTTTGACGGGGCTTTCACCTACCTGGCCAAAGCCAGGAATAAAGGAGAAACCATCCAGGATCTGTATCGGGATATGCTTGCCCGTCTGTTTAACCATGAGGGCGGGGGGAGACTGGTGTTGGAGCGGATCAAGGGAGAATCCGGCGAAGTGGCCCTTCGCGTGGGTACTTCCGAAACGCCTTTCGGTCTCATCAATGTGGGTGATGCCAAAGGCCTTTGCGACCATGTGGTTGAGGTGGCGGCTCAGGATAAATTATCGCTGACGGTGGAAGACAGTGAATTTTCCGAGGCCATGTTTGCATCGGTCAAAGACTCCATATCTCCCATCAACCTGCTCATCGGTTCCAAGAAATTTGTTGAAGGATGGGACTGCTGGCGGGTCAGCACCATGGGCCTGATGCACGTGGGGAAAAGTGAAGGGACCCAGATTATTCAGTTGTTCGGCCGGGGTGTGCGATTGAAGGGTTTTGAGTGGAGCCTAAAACGTAGCGGCCATGCCAACGCGCCCGATCACCCTGAGTTTATCGAGGAGTTGGAAACCCTGAATGTTTTCGGTATTGAAGCGGATTTTATGGAGCGGTTCCGGGAATTCCTCAAGGAAGAAGGGCTTCCCGGTAATGAAAGACGTAAAATCATCACCATTCCCCTGAATGTGACCTACAACTTCGGAAAGAAACTGAAGATATTACGCCCCAAGCGGAAAAAATCAGACGGCAGAGAATATGATTTCGAAAAAGATGCACCGGTTCCCACCGTGGGGGAAATTCCCTCATACCTGACCGATAACCCGGTGATTGCGGACTGGTATCCGCGGATACAGAGTTTGCAATCCCGGCAAAGCGATCGGCCAGGTGGGAAAAAAGCTGCCAGGCTCAGGGAACACCATTTGGCCCTCCTGGATTATGATACGCTTTATTTCGAACTGGAACGATTTAAACGAGAGCGGAGCTGGTATAATCTGAACGTTTCCAAGGAGGGAATCCGAAAGCTGTTATTAAATTCCGGTTGGTACACTCTATATATCCCCGCAGGCAGACTGACATTCTCACGTTATGAGGATGTGCTGCTTCTTCAACAGGTGGCGGTTGAACTTCTGAAACGGTATCGCGACCACTATTACAACTATGCCAAACGGGCATACATTGAGCCGAGGCTGGAGCTGCGGGAATTGACGGAACAGGATGACAATTTCCCGGATCGCGACACGGAAAGAACCGATGGCTTTTGGTGTGATTACCAGATCATCGTGGACGGCGATGATGAGATATTGATTAACAACATCAAACAGATCAAGCGGGATATCGCTGCCAAAAAAAAGGATCTGCTAAAATTGGATGAACTCAGGGTCTGTAGCTTCGGCAGACATCTATTCCAGCCGCTTTTCCGTGTAAAAAAACAAGGCAAAATCATGATTCAGCCGGTGACGCTTAATGAAAGCGAATACCAGTTTGTTGTTGATCTGAAGGTTTGGTGCGAGGAACACGTGACTCAACTGGAGAAGGACGACATTGAGTTTTTTCTGCTTCGGAACATGAGTCGAGGCAAAGGCGTGGGTTTTTTCGAGGCCGGCAATTTTCATCCTGACTTCATTCTCTGGATGCTGACCGCCGGGAAACAGCATGTTACCTTCATAGAGCCCCACGGGCTGCTCCATGGAAGTGGTCTTGGGGACGAAAAGGTAACTTTCTACAAGCGGATCAAAGAGATCGAAAAACGCCTCAATGACCCTGATGTGATTCTGAACAGCTTTATCCTTTCATGGACGGGATATCCCCAATTGAAATGGGGCAAAGAACAAGATGAGCTTGAGAATATGCATGTGCTTTTTATGCAAGATGACCGGGATCACTATATCGATAAACTGATTGGGAGGGTGATCAAGAACGAAATATAGAACAATCTGAACTTTCTCTGCCCGCGGATACTCGCAATGGAATCCTTTGGCTTTTCGGTTGGTACATGGTGGAGTATGAGCAGAACGGCTCTGATCGGGCCGAGTATGGAGCAGCGACTCTGAAACGGCTTTCGGCGGCCCTGAAAACCAGTATCGGCCGTGGTTTCTCAGTGGACTCCCTTGAACTAATGCGGCGATTTTACTTGACTTACGAACATCTTATCCCACAAACGACTATGTCCGAAACAACGTCTCGGATTTTTGCTCTCGAGATTTCCGAAACAACGTCTCGGAATTCCGCAGCTCTGATAAAATCGATTTCTGCATTTTCGCAGGCTGTGTCCGGCGAACTTCTCCAGCAGATCAAGCTGAGTTGGTCCAACTACGTTACACTGCTCACCATCGACAACCCCGACGAACGTCGGTTTTACGAAATCGAGGCAACCAAAAATAGCTGGAGCGTGCGGGAACTGGAACGTCAGGTCGCCGGCTCCCTTTATGAACGGCTGGCCCTAAGCCGGGATAAGGAAGAGATTCGTCGCCTTTCACAAGAGGCCATGTGGTTGAAAAAGCCGCCGACCTCATCAAAAATCCCTTTGTTCTGGAGTTTCTCGGCTTGGAGGAAAAGCCCGCCTACTCGGAAAACGAACTGGAATCGGCAATTATCGACCGGCTGGAAATTTTTCTGCTCGAACTTGGGAAGGGCTTTCTCTTCGAGGCACGCCAGAAGCGATTCGCTTTTGATAACGATTTGATTACTCAAAAGAAATTGTCGAACCGGATCGGAATTTCGCCTCGGAATATTCGAAAAAACATGGATGTCCTGAAATCGAAAGGGTTGCTAAAGCGAATAGGTCCCCGGAAAGGTGGCCGATGGAAGGTAATACTGCCCCAAAATGGTTCGTCCCAAATGGAGGAGAAATGACAATTCCTGTTTTTCAAACCATCATGCCGCCGTTATTGAAATTGGTGAGTGATAGTAGTTCCGGAGACAGTAATTTTACCTTTCTTGACAAGGAACGCCACCTGTTACATCGTCATGTGCGGGCCTGTCGTCCTCTGGGTGAAGACGTTTTTGTGGTAAATTTGTTGCAGGTTTTGCTTCACTCCTTACGTCCGCAAAAGCTTGGACCGAAGAGGAAGTGGATGGGAGTTAAGTATACTGTCCCCGGAATTCGCAAGCTGTCCCTCCTGTTCAAGCTCCAGGAAAAGATCAAGGAGATGGACCGGGTGGAGCCGATTCATCATTGATGCAAGAAAAATATTGCAAGAGAAAATCGGAAAAGATAGTCTATATGTATTTAAATCCAACAACTTTCAACAACACCCCCAATGCATTCCGTGAGATCTGCGCACCATTGGGGGTTACTCTTTCAATAACGCTGTGAGGTTGATTAGGGCGGGACGAAACCCAACGTCGCAGCTAACATGGAACAAGAGGATGGGGTCGGAGGATTTGGAAAATTGAAGATATCTTCAACCGCCACAATTGCAAAAGAAAAAATTAGCGATTATCTTTTAAAACGGCAACCTGACAACGACAAGTCAAAATTCCTGGAACTGGCCGGCTACAGGTCCAATGACTGGCAGAGGCTTGTGGACGATATTCGCACGCAGATTTTGCCTGCCGATGCCGAAATCGTCAGAAAGACGCCGTATGGTGAACTTTTCAGAATTCGTAATGAACTTATCGGTCCCAATGGCGCCACGCTTCGGGTTGTGACGGTCTGGATGCAAGAATATGTATCGGGGGAAACTAAGTTTATTACTTTGTTCCCAGACAAGGAGACATGAAAATGGCTTACCCATTATTTTCGCGCGTATCTCTGGCAGAAGACTTGCCTGAGTATGGACTTCAGAAAGGTGATCTGGCGACCATTGTCGAGAGGCATAAAGGGGGACTCGGTCAGGAGACAGGCTATTCATTGGAAGTATTCAACGCACTTGGAAAAACCATTACCGTTCTTGTGGTGGAGGAATCCAAGATTCTTCCCGTTCAGGCGGATGAAATTCTGCAAGTTCGACGGCTTGAAAACGTCGCTACCCTATAGACCGCGGGCTGGGTAGAGCGGAGCAAAAACCAAGAAATCAAGTCAGAGAACACCGGCTTCAAGCGACACGCCTGCTAATTCAAGAGCACTCTACCAACCCACCCCGCTTTCTGCAGGATCAAACGGAATGGGCCGGATATGGGGCAATTTGGCCGTGTATCGGTTTCCATGGATCAGTGGGGGTTTAGGGGACGCTAAATGGGCGAGAAAGAACGAAAAGTAGGGATACCACTTTAATATGGGAATAAATATGGGAATAACTTGAAAATAATAGGGGACAGGCCACGTTTTTTGGCACTCTTTGGGAGGGACGTTTTTGTTCCAGTACCAGAACCAGGGGTACGATAATGAAGAAAGGCAGTTCGCTATAGGAAGCTGCTTCGTCATGAGCTGGAACCAGGTGAAATTGATGAAATCAGAAAAGCAACCAATGGGAACTTTTCCTTCGGGTCCAGCAGATTTGCCGAGGAAATAAATGAGATGCTTAGACGTCGCGTTACTCCGGAAAAGGCTGAACGACCGAGGAAAAAACCGTTGTTGGTAAACGAAAATAAACGGGGTCTGTCCCCAATTATTCCAACCCAATCCTGTAAAGGAGGGACTGGCTATGGAACCATCAAACGAGTTGAAGGCGCTTTATGTTCGAAGTTGCGAGGCCATATCAAGTGGCGACTATTCATTTTTCGAACGGTACTTCTCAAACAGGGATGGCGTACTTGCGATTGGTACTGACCCGACGGAATGGTGGTCAGGTTACGCCACTATTACGAGGGTGTTTAAATCCCAGCTGAAAGAATTGAGTGGCCTGCAGCTCCTGGCAGACGCTCCCCAGGCGTATCGTGACGGTTCGATCGGTTGGGTCGCCGGCCAACCCATACTCAAATTTTCAGATGGCACGGAAATGCCGGTCCGATTGACCGCGGTTTTTCAAAAGGAGGAGAATGGTTGGAAAATCGTTCAGTGGCACTTTTCGATGGGGATTCCCAATGAGGATACCATTAGTGAGATGCCAACGACCCAGTGACCAGCGAAGGCAGTCTAGGGAATTCCCTCGGAATTCCCTTTCATCCTCTTTTTGGTCGAAATCGTACACACAAAAAAAATGTTGATGTCATGTGAAAATTGTTGTGCATGGCATTTTAATAAATATGTGAAAGAAAGCGGTTTTTGTGATTTGGCTTTGAAATCTGGAACACGAATATGATATCCTCAAAATTCAGGGGCTTCGTTCCAAAAAGAATGGATTTGTGTGTTTATGCTGAGTGGATGTGACCTGTGAGTGCAATGAAAGAGGGGACAGATACGCTTCAATTTATTCGAAGGCTTCCCTGGGAGAAGATGCTGATCTGGCTTGTTTTTTTCTTGGGCATCTACCTCCTGCGGTCGTTTTTCGGCATTTTGTTTATCACGTTTGTGATCAGCTACATCGCCTCCAATATCGTCAGACGTATTTGTTCAAAAATCAACAACCCGTCCAAAGGAAGGCGTCTCCGCCCGCTGGTGACCATGATCGTTTTTGTCCTTTTCCTTTCGCTGATGTCTGGCGTGGGAAGCTACATCTTTCCACAAATCGTTAATCAGGTGCGGGGATTTGTTACATCGGTCCAGGTGTTACTGCCTCTCCCTGTGCGAAAAGCGCTCCAAGGAAATCAGCCGGTTTTCCCTGGAACTCAGCAAACACAGCCTGAGCCTACGCTGATCGATTATGCAGAAAACCTCATTGAAAAAATTCTTGGAAAAGAGCGTTTCGCTGAATTGAAAGCGTCAGCTGAATACCAGGCGGTCCTCAACAGAATAATCGAAAGGCTCAAGCATTGGATCGTCGAGAGTTCTCCCGAAATATTCAGACAGATTCCCCTGATCGTTCTTTTTCTGTTGAAAGGTATCAGTGATCTGCTCATCTCGATCCTGTTCAGCTTCATCATTGTTCTACAGCTGCCGTCTCTTCAAACCGGTTTTTCACGCCTTGAAAACAGCCGGCTCTCCCGTTTCTACGAAGAAATTGTCCCGGATATCGTCGGATTCGGCAAGAGCATCGGCAGAGCATTTCAAGCCCAGGCCCTGATTGCTATCTGTAATACGATCCTGACATTTTTGGGCCTCATTTTTTTTAATGTCCCCTCACCCATTTTTCTTTCTCTGATCGTCTTTATCTGTAGTTTCATACCGGTTATGGGCCTCTTTTTTTCGAGTCTGCCCATCTGTATCCTGGGGCTTGAGGCAGGCGGTTTTTTTCTCGTTTTGAAACTGATTCTGTTCGTTATCGGAATTCATTTGATTGAATCCTATATTCTGAATCCTAAGATCATGGGCGCCGTCATGAAGATCCATTTCCTTGCCGTGCTCATCATTCTCCTGGTTGCGGGAAAGCTTTTCGGTTTCTGGGGCCTGCTTCTCGGTATACCCACATTTCAATATGTCTTTAACGAAATCATCATGAACCCCAAAAAGCATTATCGGAGACTATAAAGAGAAGGAAGGGCCAAAACCAAAGAGCAGCAAGGCAGGAAAATCTTCGGCGAAAAGCGAAAGCAAGAAATGATTGCTTCTCAGCCACATCACTTAAGATACCTCTGCGAACTACGTTGCCGGGCCGGGATATGGCGCTTGACATTCGGGCAGAGCATGCCGACATCGACCCGGACTGGAAGCTGATCATAACCGGCGTCACGATTGAGTAATTATTTTGAAGAAAAAAGCAGTAATGAGTACTTTGTATGATTATTTAGAGACACCAAAGTCCACGTGGGCTGAAATCCATCGGATTATCAGTGTTAAAACAGGGCTGGTGCAGGTCTTTGCCAATTTCGCAGGGGCAGGTGTCTGCTACAGCTATTTTGTCCTTTTTGATTCATCCGCCCCCGTTTCCCTGATCACCATCGGATTACTGATCACCGTTCTCATGACCGCTGCATTGATTGTGATTGGCTTTATCCTGAATCGGAGATGGGAAAAGGGTTTGGGCGAATATGTACGCTCAAAAATGGCCGGCCGTGATGTATCTCAAGCGCTTGAAAAAGAAGCCCGCCGCAAAATCCTGAACCTCCCTTTTATGGCAGCCCTTGTGGCCCTCATCAACTGGGCCATGGCTTCCGTTATCATGAGCGGGTATAACCTTATTGAAACGGCTTCGACGGAGACATTCGCCGCCGCATCTTTTCAGGCCCTCAGGGTATTTGTGGGGGTCGCCATTTCAGGGGTTATCACGTCAGCCATTGTTTTTTTCGTAGTGGAAATCCAGGCTCGAAAAACCTGGCCCCATTTTTTTCCCCAGGGAGACCTGAGCAAAACCCGGGGTGCCTTTCAAATGAAGCTCCGTACGCGCATGTTTATCGCCTTCATGCTTGTCAGCTTTGTACCCATGACCCTGATGGCGATCCTGTCGTATAACAAGGCCCGGCTCATGCTGGTCATGAACCCCGAGGACGTCATTCAGAGTCTTTTTCATCTCACGGCTTTTCTCCTGATTGCAGCATTGGTTGTGACCGTCATTCTTTCGTATCTGGTTTCCAGCAGCATCATCGGTCCGGTGAAAAGTATGGAAACGGCTATGATGAAAGTTCGAAATGGTGATCTCTCCGCATCGGCGAGGGTTGCCGCCAATGATGAACTGGGAATCCTGGCGGAGAGTTTTGACCAGATGATCGAAGGGTTGCGGGACCGTGACCGGATCAAGGAGACCTTCGGGCGATTTGTGACCCCTGAAATCGCCCGGGCCATCCTCGAAAATCCGCCCGTGCCGGGCGGTGAAAACACCGAAGTCTCCATTCTGTTTTCAGATGTTCGTAATTACACCACTATATGTGAACAGCTAAGTCCCAAAGATGTCATTGCGCTGTTAAACGACTATTTTTCCTACATGGTCCAGGCCGTTGAAAAACACCATGGTCTTGTTTATCAGTTTGTGGGAGACGGCATCATGGCGGTTTTCGGAGCCCCGGTAAAACTTACGGATCACGCCAACTGTGCCGTTCGAAGTGCTCTTGAGATGATGGATGCCCTGGATCGGTTCAACACCGAGATTCGGTCAGGCCTTCCCCCCATCAGAATCGGAATCGGCATCAATACCGGCCCGGTAGTGGCCGGCATTATCGGTACACAAGAGCGGATGGAATACCGGGTGGTGGGTGATTCGGTGAATCTGGCGGCGCGAATCGAGGCTCTGAACAAGGACTTCCATACGGATGTGCTCGTCAGCCGTTCAACGGTGGACCAGCTCAAAGATGACTTCAGCCTGAAAGCGTTTCAGCCGGTCAAGGTCAAAGGAAAAGAAGATTATGTTCAGGTCTACGAGGTTTTGAGTCAGCATCTATGACGGCTTTGACGGCTTCTTTTATCTCGTCCAATACCCTTGACGACACAAAACCTGTTTTTCTCAGAAACCGTTTTGTAGATACTGACCTGATTTGAATAGAAAATCCTCGCCATCCAAATCCGTAAATCCGGTTAATTCCTTATCTTTTGTATACTCAGAAACGAGCTCCTTTGCTTTTTGGGCCATTTGGGTTTTTCGGTGGATTGTTTTCAACTCCCTGATATAGCTGGAAAGGGCTTCACGTACGATACTGCTTTGATCCGCAAATCCCCAATGCCTGTAATTCTCCAGGAATTTTTTCTGCTCCAGAATGAATGCCAGGATAATGATTATTGCAGGCATCTTTTTATCCTCCGTAAAATAAAGGATGTCCCTATTCCCAGTGAGATTCCAGAAGTTCCTTCCCCACCATGAGGCGAAGGGGCGAATAGATCATGACCGTTTCGCCTTTCTGGTTGACGATTTGGTTACGGGTGCGGACCAGGCCGCGACGGGGGTCCTTTGATGACGGGCGGGATTCAATGACCTCCGCTTCCACGTGGATGGTATCATTTGCGAAAGAGGGGCTTTTCACCGCCAGTTCCATCTGGATGAACGCCAGGCCGGTTCCCTGAAGGGTGGCCTGAATGGTCAGGCCCTCCGCAACACTGAACAGCAATGCCGCCGGAACGATGCGACCCCCGCCGGGGGCGTGTTGCCCGGCATAAAGGGTATCGGTGAAGAGCACTTCCACCATACCGGTGTTGCCAACAAAGTTGACCAGGTCTGTTTCCGTAACGGTTCTCCCGACCGTTTTGAATTTAAACCCCACGGGCATGTCTTCCCAGCATCGTCCAAGGCCAATGGTTTCCATGATTCTCCATTTCAAATTTAACACTATATTCTTTTCAGCGAAGAGATCTTGATGCCGGAAAGATAACACAATACGGGAAAGAAGTTAATACTGGAAATCGGGAGCGGGTGAGAACGAGAAACCGATAACTGGAAATCAAGCGAGGTTTCAAATGAGCGGCCGGTTACTGAATGACAAATGGATTCCCGTAACACCTTGCGCTTCAGAATACCTCCTCCAATTTTGCCTTGACATGAGTGACCACCTGGTCAACAATGCATATTTCGATTTAGATTGACAGCCGTTTTCTTGTGAAAGATTCGAGGTGGGATTATGGGATTTTCAAGTTTCGGGGTCGTTTGCAGGTTTTTAGTCATAGTGGGGGTTTTTGTTTATTTGGGTGTGAGCACTGCCGAGGCTGAAGAAAAACTTCGGGTTGGGGCTCTCCGGTTAACGTCATCCGCGCCCCTGTTTATTGCCGCGGAGAAGGGGTATTTTGCAGATGAAGGCCTGAATGTGGAATTGAAATTCATGAGATCGGCTCAACCGGTGGCCATGGCACTGGCATCAGGCGATGTTGATGTGGGGGCCACAGGGTTGACCGCCGGCCTTTACAATGCGGCTTCCAACGGCTTGAAGGTCAGTATCGTGGCGGATAAGGGCCGCGTCTGGCCGGGGTACAGGCTGGTGGGACTCATGGTGAGCAATGACGCCTGGGAAAAGGGCGTCAGGAAGCTCAGTGATCTCAGAGGAAAGCGGGTAGGGGTGACCCAGATGGGGTCGACCTTTCATTACATGCTGGGCAACATTTTGACCCAAAACGGCATGGGGCTTCAGGATGTCAAAGTCACGCCTCTGGGCGGTGTTAAAAACATGATGGATGCCGTGTCCGCCAATCGAATTGAAACCGCTTTCATGGTGCAGCCCTTTTGCACGGTTATGGAAAAAAAGCAGGTGGGGCATGTGATGCTGTGGGCCGGTGACGAGATGCGTTACCAGATAGCCGCCATTTTTTTCTCCGAAAAACTGGCTGAAAATGAGGGTCTTAGCTTGAAATTTCTGCGGGCCTATATCCGGGCCTGCCGATTCTATTATGACAACTGCCTGACCCAAAAGGATGGAGTTCTGGTAAGGGGGCCGGGTTTTGATGAGGTTATCGGCTATATTGCCGAATACACGTCTCGAAAACCCTCGTTGATCGCTCTCGGGCTGAATTATAATGATCGCGACGGCAAACTCTTTGCCGAGGATATCCAGCGACAGATCGACTGGTATCATAACCACAAAATGGTTGAAAAAAGACTGGATGCTCAAAAAATCATCAATATGGAAATCTGGCAAAAAGCCCTTGAAAGCCTCGATAAAATGTGATGCGAGCTGTCATCAGCAATATCTGCAAAAGCTTTAAAAATCCGGACGGAACGGTTTTTAACGCCCTTCAGAGTATCAGTCTGACCATTTCAGAAGGGGAGTTCGTGGCGGTGGTGGGCCGTTCCGGATGCGGGAAATCGACCCTGCTCAATATTGTTGCCGGTCTTCTGTCCGCCACCGAAGGCGAGGTGGTTTTTGAGGATCTTGCGTCTGAAGATCGACCCCTTACATCGGTGGTGTTTCAGGATTTGGCCCTCTTCCCCTGGCGGAGTGTCCAAAAGAATATCACCTACGGTCTTGAGGAGCAGAAGGTTCCTTCCAGAACACGGGATGACCGGGCCATGGAATTGATTGAACTGGTGGGGCTTGCGGGGTTTGAAAAACATTATCCACACCAGCTTTCGGGCGGCATGAAACAGCGGGCGGCCATTGCCCGGGCCCTGGCGGTGAATCCTGAACTGCTGCTCATGGATGAGCCTTTCTCCGCTCTGGATGCCCAGATCCGCATGGATATGCAGGTTGAACTCTCCCGAATCTATGAAACCACCGGTCAGAGTTTTCTGTATATCACCCATTACATTCCCGAAGCCGTGTTCCTGGCGGATCGGGTGGTGATCATGGGGGAGCGACCCGGCCGGATCCAGTCCATTGTTTCCGTTGATCTGCCCCGTCCCCGGGAAGAAAAAGTCAAAGTATCCCCGGAATTTGTGGGCTATCTGGATCGAATCTGGAGCGAGGTTCGCGGGAAATCTCAGGAATTCGGAGCAGACCGATGACCCTGAATCAAAGGGTGGTGAAAGACAAAACGGGCTTTCTCATCCGGCGTCAAAACCCATATGTGACCTGGGTATCGGTGATGGTTGTTTTAGGGCTCTGGGAAATGGTGGGTTATTCAGGCCTGGTGCCGCCCCTTTTCCTCCCCCGCTTTTCAGCGGTCCTGGTCTCGGGATACGAGATGGTGGTTAGTGGTGAAATCTTCGCCCATCTGTTCGCCAGTCTGTGGCGGATCGGGTGGGGGTTTTTCCTGGGGGCCGGCGCGGGTATCCTCACCGGTGTTGTGGTCGGGTATTTTCAATTGGCCGATGATGCGGCGCGACCCCTGGTGGCGGCGACATATCCCATTCCTAAAATTGCCATTCTGCCACTGTTGATTCTCTGGCTGGGCATCGGTGAAGGCTCGAAGATTGCGGTGATTACCCTTGGGGTCTTTTTCCCGGTGTTGATCAACGTGCGGGCCGGTGTCCGAAATGTGGACCCGCTACTGATCAAAGCGGCCCTTTCCCTCGGTTCCGGCCCTTTCAACGTGATCCGCAAAGTTATTCTGCCCATGACGCTTCCCATGATTTTTGCCGGCCTTAAACTGGGTGTGGGCATTGCGCTCCTGCTGGTGGTGACGGCCGAAATGATTGCGGCGGATAAGGGAATCGGGTTCCTGATCCTATCCTCCGCGGACCTCATGCAGACCACCCGGCTGCTGTTCGGTATTATGGTCTTGTCGGGGATGGGCGTTTCTTTTGCGTGGATACTTGAAAAGCTGGAACGGTTATTGCTTCCATGGCGTGAATAATTGCACAACGTGAATAATTGCACAAACTTATTATTGACATGTATTTGAGAACATGGTAGGCAATATTGGTTCAGAGGTATGCGCGGTTTGTGCTCCGCATCGCGTGTCTGTTTGGAACCCGATGGCCTGTATGGAAATGCAGCCATGATGTTGGAAGCGTGATTTTTTTTTGTCAACCCATATCATTTGAAATTTAGGAGGCTATGCAATGATTAAACCCCATGGATCCGAAACATTAAACCCTTTGTACGTTGAAGATGACGCCAAACGTGCCGAGCTGATCAAGGAAGCCGCAGGGCTGCCCTCAATCGTCATCAGTTCCGCTGCCGCCGGCAATGCCGTTATGATGGGCTCAGGATACTTTAACCCTCTGACCGGCTTTATGAACAAGGCCGACGCCATGGCCGTGGCCAAGGACATGCACATGGCAAACGGCTTTTTCTGGCCCACCCCCGTGCTCAATATGGTGGCAGATGCAGGCGCCATCAAAGATGCCAAACGCATCGCCCTTCTGGATCCCAATGTGGAAGGCAATCCCGTGATCGCCATTCAAGATGTGGAAGCCATTGAGACGTATACCGATGAAGAGATGAAGGAAATGACCGAGAGCATTTTCCGCACCCTCGACATGGATCATCCCGGCGTCAACGCCTTTAACACCGTCGGTAAAATCGGCATCTCCGGTCCCATCCAGGTGCTCAACTACTCCTATTTTGACAAGGAATTCCCCGAAACGTTCCGGACCGCTGTGCAGATCCGCGATGAAATCGGCAAACTGGGCTGGGAAACGGTCGTGGCCTTTCAGACCCGTAACCCCATGCATCGCGCCCATGAGGGCTTGACCAAGATGGCCATGGAAACGGTAAACGCCGACGGCGCTGTCATCCACATGCTGCTGGGCAAACTGAAAAAGGGCGATATTCCCGCTGATATCCGTGACGCCGCCATCCGCAAGATGGTTGAGCTGTATTTCGAGCCCAACACATGCATGATTACGGGATACGGGTTTGATATGCTCTATGCCGGCCCCAAAGAAGCCGTGCTCCATGCGGTATTCCGCCAGAACATGGGCTGCACCCACCTTATCGTGGGACGTGATCACGCCGGTGTCGGCGATTACTATGGTGGTTTTGACGCTCAGACCATTTTTGACGACATTACCAAAGACGATCTGCTTATCGATATCTACCGCGGTGATCATACCGCCTACTCCAAGAAATTGGGCAAGGTGATCATGATGGGTAGCGTCACCGATCATACCAAGGAGGACTGGGTCTTCCTGTCAGGTACCAAGGTTCGTGAGATGCTGGCCGCCGGCGAGGATCTGCCGCCCGAATTTGCACGTCCGGAAGTGGCCAAGATTCTGATGGGTTACTATCAGTCTGAAGCCGCCAAGTAGTTCTGATCCATACGGATCAAGTATAACCGATTAAAAAAAAGCGCCCACCTGATCTCCAGTGGGCGCTTTCTTTTTGTACCAAAACCTGCAATTTATTTTTTGCCGAGGCCCTAAGGCCTCCCGCTGTGCGTGTGAGGCCTCACGATGAAACCCGTGGGTCGGTTTTAGCTGTTGCAGGTACCGTCCTTTTTTCGATCTCTGCTTTGCTGTTTGGCCAGAGTCATCGGGTTATGGGAATTCCCGTCTATAGTGTAAGAAGTGCAGGAACCGTCTCTCTTGCGGTCCTGGGTTCCGCCGCCTTTGCCTCCCCCATTCCCTTTTCCATTGCCGGCAAAACCAATGCCAACTCCTAGTGTCATCGCTATCACAAACACCATAAGACCCGTCATTATTCGTTTCATTTGCTTCTCCTCTTATTTTATTTAGAATGGTTTCAAAGTACAGGAGCGCCCTGCATGTGTCAGCTTATACGGCATGAACTGTGCCAAATTATTATGTCAAGAAATTGTAAATACTTAGGCCAAAAGATAAACTATTGGTTGCGATAAAATCTCGACAAATTTGTCGATGGAAACGGCGTTTGTCGTACATCACGGGGAATATCACCTGCACGATTTTCCGATTCCATTGAAGATCTCTTTTATTTCCCGGTAAAACTCCAGGGAATTGGGGCACGGGAGAAAAAGCAGTGCCTCAAGGCCGGCAAATGTATTGTTGCGTTTAGGATTTCTTATTTTTTGGTTTACAAGTGTTTGTAAACCGGCTTAAATTGGGCTAAAGGCCGCGCATGAGTAAATGCACACCTGAAGGTCACACTGGGTCACGACCGCTTTTGTAACTTCCTGGAACCCATGTGCGTAGTGGCCCTTTGAATACGCTCAGGTAAACCGACGGTGCTGGGGAATAATAGGCTCGGGAAAATATGAACAGTAAACAGTTGGGCAACAGTCATCTCTCAGTTACACCTCTAGGCTTAGGTCTGGCCGCATTAGGTCGGCCCGGTTATATCAATCTGGGGCATGGGGATGATTTGAATTACATTTATGATGTCACCGCGATGGAAACACAGACGCATAGCGTATTGGATTTGGCATGGGATGCCGGTATTCGCTATTTTGATGCGGCCCGATCATACGGAAATGCGGAAGCTTTCCTGCATTCCTGGCTTGCGAAACGGGGCATTACCGAAAAGGAAATTACCATTGGCTCGAAGTGGGGCTACACCTACACTGCCGATTGGCAGGTCAATCTACCAAAAGGGCGGAAACATGAAATCAAAGAGCATTCTCTGCCGGTGTTACAACGTCAGATCATAGAAAGTAGAGCCTTGCTCGGGGGCCATCTCGATTTGTACCAGATTCATTCAACTACTCTTGAAAGTGGTGTTTTGACTAACGAGGCGGTGTTGCTGGAACTGGCTCGATTGCGTAGTACCGGGCTGAGTATCGGTTTCTCGGTAAGTGGTACCGAGCAGTCAGACACGATCCGGAGGGCATTGGAAATAGAGTTTGACGGTGTTCTGCTTTTTTCGACCGTGCAGGCAACCTGGAATTTGCTGGAGCAGTCCGTTACCAGCGCTTTACAAGAAGCTCACGAAGCTGGAATGGGTGTTATTGTTAAGGAAGGCTTGGCCAACGGTCGTTTGACCTCACGAAACGATTCTTCCGAATTTAAACGGAAGATGGCCTTACTGGAAGCATATGCAGAAACCCAAAACAGCACGGTGGACAGCATGGCCCTATCAGCGGTTATTAACCAGCCGTTTGTTGATGTGGCCTTGAGCGGTGCCGCATGCATCGATCATCTGAAATCCAACCTGCAAGCATTGAGGATAAGATGGAACGATTCGTTGGCAGAGATGCTGGATGCGTTGGTGGAACCCGCCGAAAGCTATTGGCACATCCGTAGCCGATTGGCCTGGAATTAAGGATTTTTTTTTGAAATGCCCTTTTTCAAAATAGTCGGAGAAGACCTACGTCGGAAGTCGAATATGAGGCAAGGGGCGCGTGGAGGTAATATTGATGATATACGGTAAAGATACAAATGACTGGTTTGGAGATTGGGCGAATGAATATGATCAAACAATCGGCAAATTAAAAAGACACCACGATTTACTAGATCTTGTCGTAGAAGAATCACATGTTAAATCAAATAATGCCATACTTGATATCGGATGTGGTACAGGGCTATTGGCTCTGAAATTTTTAAAAAAAAGCGATTGCCATATTACCGGAATTGATAGTTCCCAGGAAATGCTTGATATAATTGAAAAGAAAGTTAAACGTTTTGAACTGAATGAAAAAATTTTATGTCAGTACAAAGATTTGGAGGATATAGAATTTGATGAAGGAACGTTTGATATTATTACCGGCACCTTCTCATTACATCATATCAAAGACAAATATACAATGATCGAAAAGATTTTTAGAATGCTTAAACCCGGTGGTAAATTTTTAATTGGTGAAATTGATATGGATACGACCGGTGATGTGAGGGACCCGGAACGGTTAATGAGGATCGTGGATTATTTGAAGATGGAGTTTTCTCTTGCACTTCAGGACGGTGGTGTAAATGCTTTTAGCAGGATGTATGATAATGGCAAAAAGCATATTTTGAACGATGGGGAATATTGCATCAGTTTTGAACAATGGAAAGCCATATGTCAAAAGGCCAATTTTAATCACATTATGATCAAAGCCGTTCCGGATTTTGAATGGTTTAAAGTATTGGTCGCGGTAAAATAGCGACCCTTTTTTTCGACCCCATATTCTTTACAAACTTCAGCTTTTCCCTTGACCCATATGGGGAATTTCGCTACGGTTTCCCTTTGGAAAAGCAAGTCCTTATGGTTTATTCAACCACAGCAAGGAGTCAAAGATGAAAGAATTCTTTCCTGAAATTCAAGATAGAATTCCCTATGAAGGGGCAGCGTCAAGAAACCCCCTGGCTTTTAAGTACTATGAGCCGAACCGAGTGGTCGGACAAAAATCCATGGAAGATCATCTCAGATTCTCCGTGGCTTACTGGCATACCTTTAAGGGCACGGGTGCCGATCCTTTCGGAGCTGCGACTTTTGACAGGCCCTGGAATCTGGGGGAAACGCCAATGGCCCAAGCCGAGAATACGTTGCGGGCCGCTTTCGAGTTTTGTCAAAAACTGGGTGTTTCTTATTACTGTTTTCATGATCGGGATTTGGCTCCCGAGGGCGAAACATTTTCCGAATCCTGCAGGAACCTTGAAACCATGGTGAAAATGGCCAAACAATTGCAGGATGATACGGGAATCAAACTGCTTTGGGGAACCGCAAATCTTTTTAGTCATCCCCGCTATGCTCACGGTGCGGCAACCAACCCGGATGCCCACGTGTTTGCCTATGCGGCAGCGCAAGTGAAGAACGCCATCGCCGCCACCCGGGAGCTTGGAGGCGCAAATTACGTTTTTTGGGGAGGCAGGGAAGGGTATGAGACCCTTCTCAATACCGACATGAAAAGGGAGCAGGAGCAAATGGCCCGTTTTTTCCATATGGCCGTGGATTATGCCCGACAGATAGGGTTTGACGGACAGTTTCTCATCGAGCCGAAACCGAAGGAGCCCACCAAACATCAGTACGATTTCGATGCCGCTGCCGTTTTAGGTTTCCTCGGTGCCTATGACCTATGGGATCATTTCAAATTGAACATCGAAGCAAATCATGCGACCCTGGCCGGCCACTCCTTTGAACACGATTTGACCCTGGCCTCCATGAACGGCAAACTGGGAAGTATCGACGCCAATACAGGTGACACACTTTTGGGGTGGGATACCGATCAATTCTCCACCGATTCCGCCATTTGCGCCAGGGCCATGTTGGTTGTGTCGGCCCAGGGCGGCCTTGGGAAGGGGGGGCTTAACTTTGACGCAAAACCAAGGAGAGGATCCTTTGATTCCATCGATCTGTTTTACGCCCATATCGGCAGCATGGATGCTTTTGCAAAGGGGCTGCTGGCTGCCCATGAAATCATGGAGGATGGTGTCCTGGATAATTTTATGGAAGCGCGTTATGCAAGTTACTCGGAAGGCACGGGAAAACAGATCATGTCGGGAGAGGCAACTTTTGACTCCCTTGAGAAATGGATCATGGAAAAAGGTGAACCATTCCCCACAAGCGGCCGTCAGGAGATGCTTGAGTCTATTTTTATGTCTTATTTCTGAAAAGGGTATGTTATGCGGGGAGATCAGCTTTTTTTAGGAATTGATAGCGGCACCCAGGGAACAAAAGCCGTTGTGTTCAGTCCCGGTCGGGGAAAAATCATAGCCGAGGCATCCGTCGCGCACCGCATCATTGAAAACAATGCCGGTCGACGGGAGCAGGAACCCAGCTGGTGGATAGATGCCTGCACCCATGTGCTTCATGAAGTTTTACAGGGAGAGGGTGTTAGAAGGGAGCATATTCGTGCCATGGGTGTCTCCGGCCAGCAGCACGGATTTGTACCCCTTGACGGCCGGGGGGAGGTGATTCGCCCGGCAAAACTGTGGTGTGATACCGAGACCGTACCACAATGCGATGAGATCACCTCAAACGTCGGGGGCCGGGACAAGGTCATTGCGCTTGTGGGCAATTCAGTGGCTGCGGGGTTTACCGCTTCTAAAATCCTCTGGATGAAACAACACGAACCGGAAAATTATGATCGCCTGGAAACAATCCTGCTCCCCCATGATTACATCAACTACTGGCTTACCGGAGAAAAAAAATCGGAATTTGGAGATGCTTCAGGCACGGCCTACTTTGATGTGAGAACAAGAACATGGTCGAAGGCGATTCTCGAAGCCATCGATGATTCCGGGAAACTGGAAAGCTGTCTGCCGGAGTTGATACAGTCCGATGCGCCGGTGGGGACCGTTAGATCCCCCATTGCCGAACAGTTTCAGCTATCACCCGATGTACTTGTCTCTTCAGGCGGGGGGGACAATATGATGGCGGCCATCGGAACCGGAAACGTCAGCCCCGGCATCATTACCGTGAGTCTCGGGACCTCCGGCACCATTTACGCCTTCACAAATCACGCAATAGTTGACCCCAATGGGGAGTTGGCCGCTTTTTGTTCCAGCAGCGGCGGCTGGCTGCCGCTGGCATGTACCATGAACGTTACGGTTGCCACCGAACTCACAAGAGCCGTGCTCGGCCTTAGTCTCAAGGAACTGAATGAAAAGGCCTCCTCAGCGCCCATCGGATCCGAAGGCATTATTCTGCTTCCCTATTTCAATGGGGAGAGAACGCCCCCGCTACCGAACGCCACGGCCTCGTTCCTGGGCCTTTCAAGCACGAACTACACCCCTGAAAACCTCTGTCGTGCCGCCATGGAAGGGGCAACCCTGGGGTTGCGCTACGGCCTTGACGTTCTCAAGGCGCAGGGAATCGAACCCGATGAAATCCGTCTTGTGGGCGGCGGTGCCAAAAGCCGGCTCTGGCGACAGATGGCATCTGAGATATTCGATCTCCCCGTGATCCGTCCGAAATCCGAAGAGGCGGGCGCAATGGGAGCCGCGCTTCAGGCCATGTGGTGCTATCTCACGGAAAAAGAAGGGGGTGCTTCCCTAAAGGAACTCACGAATGATTTTGTATCATTGGATGAAGACTCACGGGCCTTGTCCGGGATTTCTGAAGCTATTCAATATGCCGATATTTATCAACACTATACGCAATTAAAGGAGAAGCTATGGGATTCAATCGAAAACTGAGAATGGGTATGGTCGGCGGAGGAAATGATGCGTTTATCGGCAGTGTGCATCGAAGCGCGGCATTGATGGACGGGCGAATTGAATTTGTTGCAGGTGCCCTTTCTTCCAATCCTGAGAAAGCAAAGGCGTCTGCCCGTGAGCTGCTGCTTCCGGAGGAAAGGTCATACGGCACCTGGGAGGAGATGCTGGAACGGGAATCCAAATTGCCCGAAGGGGAAAAAATCGATTTTGTCTCCATCGTTACCCCAAATTATATGCACTTTCCCGTGGCAAAGGCTTTTGCCGAGGCGGGGATCCATGTTGTTTGCGATAAACCCATGACCTATTCACTGGCCCAGGCAAAAGAGCTGGTTCAAGTGGTTAACCAATCCGGAATTGTCTTTGTCTTAACCCATAACTACACCGGTTACCCAATGGTCAAACAGGCGCGTCATATGGTCCAAAACGGTGATATCGGTGATATCCTCAAATTTGTTGTGGAATACCCCCAAGGGTGGTTGCTGACACCCCTTGAAGAAGAGGATCAGAAGCAGGCATCGTGGAGAACGGATCCCGAGCGGTCGGGTGTCAGCAATTGCATGGGGGACATCGGGTCCCATTGTGAGAACCTGGCCCACTATATCACGGGTCTTGAGATCAATGAGATGTGTGCGGATTTAAAAAGCATCTTGAACCGTCCTCTCGATAATGACGGAAACATATTGCTGCACCTTGAAAAAGATGTCTGCGGGGTTCTCTATGCCTCCCAGTTCTCGGCCGGGGATGAAAACAACCTGAGGATTCGTGTATACGGTACCAAAGGAGCACTGGAATGGCATCAGGAGGACCCTAATGATCTCTGGTTCAGGACCAATGACGGTCCTGCTCAGCTTTACAGGCGGGGGAACGGTTATCTGTGTGAGGCTGCCCAAAGAGCAACCCGCCTTCCGCCCGGTCACCCGGAGGCTTTTATTGAGGCCTTTGCCAACATCTATGTCAATGCGACCGATGCCATCCGGGCAAGAATGCTCGGTAATGAACCCTCAGCGCTGGAATTGGATTTTCCCACAGTTGTGGACGGTGCCAGAGGAATGGCGTTTATCGAATCAGCAGTTGAAAGCAGTAAAAGTGATCGGAAGTGGTATGCGATGAAGCGCTATCAATAATTTTCCAATCAATCAAAAAGGAGGTATCATCATGGCGAGACCCGTAACCTTGTTCACCGGTCAGTGGGCGGACCTTCCACTGACCGAGCTGGCTGAAAAAGCGAAAAGCTGGGGTTATGACGGACTTGAATTGGCTTGTTGGGGTGATCATTTTGATCCTGCAAAAGGGGCTGCGGACCCTGCCTACTGTGAAAATCAGAAAAGGATTCTCGAAGGAAACAATCTGGATGTCTATGCTGTTTCCCATCACCTTGCGGGACAATTGGTCTGTGATCTCAATAACGACGCCCGGTCCGATGCGTTTGCCCCGAATGAGTGTGCCGGCGATGCGGAGGGAAAAAGGGCCTGGGCCGTGGAAACCATGAAACAGACCGCTGTTGCGGCCGGGAATATGGGCTTGAAAGTTGTAAACGGGTTCACGGGATCTTCCATATGGCATCTTCTCTATTCCTTTCCACCGGTGAGCGAAGGGCAGATTGAAGACGGGTTCAAATATTTCTGCGACATGTGGAATCCGATCCTCGATGTTTTTGACGAAAACGGAGTCAAGTTTGCCCTGGAAGTGCACCCCACCGAGATTGCCTTTGACATCATTTCGGCTGAGCGTGCGCTTGAGGCCATCGGCCGGAGGGAGGCGTTCGGCTTCAATTTTGATCCCAGCCATCTGTTGTGGCAGGGGATTGATCCCGTAAAATTTATTCGAACCTTTCCGGATCGTATCTATCATGTCCACATGAAGGACGCGCAGGTAACCCTTGACGGCGTCTCCGGTATTCTCGGCAGTTATTTAGACTTTGGCCAGCCCGGGCGCGGGTGGGATTTTCGGTCCCTTGGCAGGGGAGAGGTTGATTTTGAAGAGATTATTCGGGCTCTAAATGAAATAGGGTATGATGGTCCCTTGTCGGTGGAGTGGGAAGATGCAGCCATGGATCGTGAAGCCGGGGCCCAGGAGTCGGTTAATTTTGTGAAAGGGATCGATTTTCCGCCTTCCAGTCGTGGCTTTGACGACGCTTTTGCCACGGAATAGAAGTGGTGAGCTTCTTGAATATAAGGGAAAACCCCTTCTTGCTCATTTGAGGACAGGGGTTTTCCTTTTTTTTATGCCTTACGCGGCATCCCACCCATTGCGGATCAAGGTGAAGCCTTCTTTCCAGACTTCATCAAGCGTCGGGGATAAATCTCTCCAGATCCGTGTTGCAGCAGCCAGTTGCGGCAGAGCGCGGCTAAACGCTTCAATGGTGAACCACCCATCGTATCCGACCGATTTCAATTCACGAAAGACCGCGGTCCAGTCAATATGGCCTTTTCCGGGAGTGCCCCTGTCATTTTCGGAAATATGAACATGACTGATCCATTGGGTCGCCGGGCCAATGCAGTCGGTCACATGTTTTTCTTCAAGATTGGCATGGAAGGTGTCGTACATGCCGCTGATGGCCTGATGGTCAACACGCCCCAGATAGGAACAGAGGTCGGCCATGGTGTTGGCAAAATAGCATTCAAAGCGATTAATCGCTTCCAGGCAAACAGTGATCCCCGCGGCCTGGGCGTAGTCCCCCACCTGACGATGAAATTCGATGCCCCGATTGATTTCCGCATCCGTGGGGCCGGACCCACTGAAATGCCCAAGGGGCTGGTGGAGTGGGCCGCACAATTGATCCGCGCCCAGCGCAGCTGTACAGTCCAGTGCCCATTTCATATAGTCCAACCCCTTTTGGCGGCATTGGGGATCTTCGGAGATGGGGTTCATTTCGACTTCCGGGATAATGGAAAGGGCTGTGCATTCAAGTTCCAGGTCGCCCAGCATTTTCTTAAGTTGTTCGAAATGGGATACGTCCCCTTCCAGGACGGGTATTTGAACACCGTCGTACCCTTGTTTTTTCAGGGCGGCCATAATCGGTTGGTGTTCTTCGGTGACGTGTCCCGTCCACAGAAACATGTTAAAACCAATTTTCATTTTTACCTCCCTTGCACATGAACAATCTTGCGATCAAAAAGATTATTGAGTTGCCAAATATAAAATGCTGTGGTTTTATATGCAACAAAAAAACTGTGCGGCATCAGTTAATTACACTCGTTTAGGCAATCGCGAAGGACATTTTAAGCGATGGCATTAATGAATAACGGACAAACAGGAAGCACCAAAAATGTGACAAGGTGCGCCCGCAATAGGTGGCTGCAAAAAACGGGTTCAATTTCTTATAAAATCGAAAGGGAGAACCGATGGAAAAAACAATCCGGCTTACCGTTGGACAAGCAGTGGCTTTATTCCTGCAAAATCAATGGAGTGAACGTGATGGGGTGGAACAGCGGTTGATTCCCAAAGCCTGCGGCATATACGGTCACGGCAATTTGTCGGGTTTGGGGCAGGGCTTTATGGAATGCGGTGGGGAGATAGAATTTCACCAACCTTTTCACGAGCAGAGCATGGTGCATATGGCTGTAGGCTTTGCCCGTGCCAAAAGGCGACTTTCGACCATGGCATGTACTGCCTCCATCGGACCCGGGACAGCCAACATGTATACCGGTGCAGCGGGCGCCACCATTACCAAGGTTCCCGTCCTGCTGCTGCCTTCGGATCATTACGGTACACGGCGACAGGGAATCGTTATGCAGCAACTTGAGCACGGGGTCGAATATGACTTCAGCATAGCAGACGGGTTGCGTCCGGTCAGCGTTTTCTTCGATAAAATAGTACGCCCGGAGCAGCTTACCGCCTCGCTCATGGAAGCGGCGCGCGTCCTCACAAGCCCTGATGAAGCCGGCGCGGTCACGCTCTCACTGTGTCAGGGGGTCCAGAGTGAAGCGGGCGATTTCCCCATAAAACTGTTTGAAAAGCGTGTCTGGCATGTTGATCGGCGCCCCCCTGCGGATTCACAGGTGTCCAGGGTTGTGAGGTTGCTCAAAGATGCGAAGAAACCGCTTATTATCAGTGGGGGAGGGGTATATTATTCAGAAGCGGAGGCCGCACTGCGCGATTTTGCGGAGACATTCGGCATCCCCGTGGTGGAAACCATTGCGGGGCGGAGTACCATGGGCGACGCACTGCCCATGGCGGCCGGCGGATTGGGGGTGGCCGGTAATTTCGCAGCCAACGACCTGGCTGAACATGCGGATCTGGTGATTGCCGTCGGGACGCGTATGCTGGATGTTTCAACCTGTGCACAGACGGCTTTCCAAAACCCGGATGTACGATTTGCTTCCATCAATATTCTGGGGAAGGATGCGTTTAAATTCGCCGCCGAACCGATTCTGGCGGATGCAAGGGAAGGGATTTCGAAACTGGCCGCCGCCGCTAGGGAGATTGGGATTAAGCCCAATGAAGATTGGGTTAAAACAATAGAAAGGGTAAAAAAGGAATGGCATGATCTGGCCTCACCGACTTTGATTGCAAAAGACGGAGAACCTCTGACCCAGGCACAGGCACTGAAAATCGTAAACGATGAGATCCCTGAAAACTCTTATGTGGTGGCTGTGGCGGGCAGTTTGCCGGGAGACGTGCACAAACTCTGGGATACCCGGGGCGACAAGAAATGCCATCTGGATTTCGGTTACTCCTGCATGACCTACGAAATTCCGTCCGGCATCGGTCTTTCCATGGCGGGTGAAAAGAACGTCTTCGTGTGTATTGGAGATGGCACTTACCTGATGAATCCCAGCGATTTGATTGTGGCCGCCCGGGAAGGGATCAATATGACGGTCTGTTTGTTCGTCAATCACGGGTACCAGATTATCCGGGCGTTACAGGTGATGACCACCGGAACGGATTTTGACGTGGAGTTCCGCGAACGGCAGGGAAAAGGGGAAAAGAAGGGCGATTTTCTCCCGATCGATTTTGCGAAACATGCGGAAAGCCTCGGTGCCAAGGTCCACAAGGCATCGACCGGGGAAGTGCTAAGGCTGTCTCTCGAGCGGGCCAAAGGCGAGGAAGGTCTTTCCGTCGTGGTCATCGAAGTGGATCCTTATGAAATGTCGGTCGGGACGAAAAACAGCTTCTGGGATATCGCACCGCCAATGGTGTCGAAAGATCCGAAGGTACAGGATCTCAGGCGCTCTTATGAAGAGCAGCGTGATGAGATCCAGCGATATTACTTATAGCCTAGTGTCCTTCCACGAATGAGAAAATTTGTTCGAGTTCAAGGAAGGCGAAAATTAAAAAAGCTCAGGTTGGGAAATTATGCGGTTTGATGGGGCAATGGGGTCCACCTTAAACAGCTATCAAGAGACAAGAGTTAAGGTGTATCCCATGTCATAAAAAAGGCCAAATTATCCGTTGTGTTTTTCCCCGTGCACATTCCCGCGACAGAGTGTTTAACGGACCATAAAGCGATTTTCCCGAACATCACTGGCACCAGCCGATTCCACAACCGATCTCACGATGTACTCCCCTCTAGCGGCACCGGCGGGCATGCGAAGGGGAACCGTTGAGGTAAACGTTCCATTGGCACGGCTGACCTGAACCTGTGGTTTTCCCACAATCTGTCCCTGATGGGTAATTTCTCGAATTTCAGTAATACGCGTGTTGCGCTCCTGACCTGACGTCAAAACCGCATAGGTCATGCTGAGTTGCACTTCCCCTCCCGGCGAAATATCCGTTGGAGAGACGGAAACATTTTCGATGCGGAGTACCATCCCCTGTGAATCCCCGTAATTGTAGTCCTTGGCGGTCTGTTCCCGTGTTTTTTTCTGATCATAGGCGTAATGTCCGATGGCCCCGCCGGCCAGAGCGCCTAGAAGACTCCCCACAACCACAGCCCCGGCGCCTTTTCCGATCAGCGCGCCGGCAACCGCTCCGGTTGCCGCCCCGGCGCCGGCACCAACCGCGGCGCCCTCGTGCCCCTGCATAGATGCGCAGCCGGCAGTGTAAACCGCCAGGACAATGGCCAGAAAAAAGGACAATCCTCTCATTTTCATGTTCATAACAACCTCCCTGTTTAAAATTTAAAACCTGTAAGCCTCTTTATTGCTGATCAAACGCCTCCTCCTCGAGCGGCCGTTTGTTTCGCTTCAGTCTTTAAATGCTGTCGGAGAAGACTTGCCTTTGTCTGCCACTTTCTTTTCCAATCATTCGCAGGATCGCGATTACGGTACCCGGCACGATGGAACATAAGGGACGCTGGTAAAAAAGTAAAAATCTATTCAATCAGCTTGTACCCGTTTTGGCGGGCAATGGCCTCTCCCCTTTCAACGGAATACCCGACGGCAGGAGAGCTTAGCGCCAGTCGGCCGGCCAGTTCTCTGAGCGACATGCCCGGTTCCGTCACCGCCCAAAAACAAAAAAGACTTCTTGCCTTCACCTTTTGCGGTTGCTTGCCCCTGGTCAATACTTCACGCATATCCATATCATAGATCTCAGCGACCCTTTTGGCAATCCGATCCGCATCATACCCCAGACGCTTTAATTCGTAACGGCGTTCATACTGTTCATCGGCCTGTGAGAGCAAACCCTCTACGAACTCCGAATCGCCTAAAATCCGCTCATCGCTCATCACATGTTCATGCCTCTGCCGCTTCAACTGCTTCACCTCAGCCCATCCTCCAATAGACCGAATCAATCCCCCGCCCGTCAGATCTTCCCTCCGTCCCAG